>Ga0156549_158_pt2 | contig 1121 bp, 1 predicted proteins | sample RifOxyB2_FD_111944 | JGI IMG/M metagenome (GOLD analysis project Ga0156549, IMG submission 111944) | Omnitrophica WOR_2 bacterium RIFOXYB2_FULL_38_16 | reverse complement strand
TTATTTGGATGATATCCAAGATGTGCCGGGGGAGGCTGCCTTGAATCCAAAGGCCGGGTCGAGGCTTAGCGGCATAAAACCACTTTTTTACGGGGAACTGCTGGGCACGCTCAGGCAAAGGATATCCGAAGAGCTCAAAGCTGATAGCTCACAAGTTGATGCCAGGTCACAGGAGACGAAGAAGGCTGTTGCAAATATTGTTGGGATTGGCGCGGATATCGTCCCTTTTTTACTGAACGAACTGGAAAGCAGGAACAGATCTGAAGATTCAGACGCTTTTCTTTTTAGTATCTTAGAACAGATCGGAAAGCCCGCGATAGCACCAATGGTCGAGATCCTCAAGAGCCAGGAGCCGACAAGCCGTATTGCCGTAACTTGTGTTCAGGCTTTGCCAAATATGGGGGAAGATGCCCTGGCGGCTGCGGATGTCCTTGTGATGTTGTTCAATAAATTATCAGAAGAAGAAAAGCAAATGTTCATTGGGCAAATGTACATAAAGGCTTTATATTCTATTAAACCAAGCGTGCTTCCGGCTGAGATAAGGGATGTTTATGCCCAGAGGGAAGGGGTTCAAAAAGAACTTGATGAAGTGAAACAATAGGGATTAGAGAAAAAAGTGACAGACTCTTTTTCGGGAAAAAGAGTCTGTCACTAATTTTATAACGCAGCGCTGTTTGCTTAAATAGCGCTGTTTTTTCTTGATAATTTCGTATAAATCTTACTATTATTATGTATAATAAAGTACGTACTTTAAGCGATCACGGTATTACTGCATTTTTCCTTACCGCAGACAGGGGTTAAAATGGAAAATAGTAACAATGTCAGAAAGATCACGACGACAGGTAACGCCGGGACTTATTATGTTACATTGCCGAAGAATATGGTAAAAAGCCTTAACTGGCGAAAGGGCCAGAGGGTCGTTGCCCGTCAGGAAGGTCATTCAATTATTATTGAAGACTACACTGCAAGCAAGGGTTCAGTTTAATATGCTTTTGTGTTTAAGCTAATATTATTTGGGAGAGTAAATGCTTGTAGCAAAGACGCTGTATAATAAATTATTTAATGATATTTCGAGCATATATGAAAACGCGAGGAAAAAGGGCGTCGCGGCTGTAAACGAG
>Ga0156549_134_pt1 | contig 14383 bp, 9 predicted proteins | sample RifOxyB2_FD_111944 | JGI IMG/M metagenome (GOLD analysis project Ga0156549, IMG submission 111944) | Omnitrophica WOR_2 bacterium RIFOXYB2_FULL_38_16 | reverse complement strand
GTGTTGATAGGTCTTTTATGCATGTAACGGTTCTTACTACGGATGCCTGTAATTTTGACTGCGTATATTGTTTCGAGAAAGGGGCAAGAGAAGATATAAATATGAAAGAGTCGACTTGTAATCATGCTATGGATTGGATAAAAAGTAAAATTGAACGGCTTGGTTACGAAGAATTATATATAACATTTTACGGAGGGGAACCGTTAGTCAATAAGCCTATTTTGGAATATCTTGCTTCTGGAATGAAAAGTTGGTGCGATGAAAGAAAAGTGTGTTTTAGGTTTATGCTGCAAACCAATGGTTATCTAATTACGGCTGAGTATATAGAAAAACTTTTAAAATTAGGATTATCCAATGTGAGGGTATCAGTTGACGGCCTTGCCCATATTCATGATAAGAATCGCCCTTTAAAAGGTGGTGGGGGGACATTTTATACAATCATGGATAATATTGTCGAATGTATTGATAAAGTAAAAATTAGCCTCTCTGTAAGCTATGATAAAGATGATATTAAGCATATTGAAGATCTTCTTGATTATCTTGAAGATTTGGAGATCTTGCATAAATTGGGGGAGTTCATTATTTCTCCTATACATCCTTCTTTTGGCCCCAAGAATCATCCAGAATTATTTCAGCAGATGTCGTGTATGTGTAATTATGATGATGATGTAATTATCAGTGCTGCCAGGAAGATCCATAAATTAATGAAATATAAAGGATTGCCTGTAAAGAATGGCATGACGATTACAGCATGTCCGCTGGCAAGGGAAAACGGAAGTGTAACAATTGACCAGCTAGGGGATATTTATAAATGTAATTCTATGTTGGGATATAAAGAGTTCTCGGTTGGAGATGTTTTTAGCGATGAGTATAATTTTCAACACCAGAAATTCCTGAACATTTTACCCTGGCAAAATTGTCCTCAGGATTGCCCCTATCTTCCGATGTGCAGCGGGGGATGCCGCTTCATGGCTTTTTTAGAAAACAAGAATTTTTATAAACCAACGTGCAAAAAGCGCTATTTAGATGAAATGGCGCCTGTTTTTATAAAAAAAGAATATGAGGAAATGATGGCCCAGAAGAAATGACATTTTATTCCTTCGTAAAACCATACCGAACTAAGATATCTCTTGTCCTTCTATTTATACTTATGGCAAATCTCTTATCCCTTGCCCTTCCATGGAGCATTAAAATAATCATTGATGATGTTCTTATAAATAAGAACGTTCGGTTGCTGAATATTATTATATTTGCGTTAGTTGGAATTCTTATTTTACAATTAGTTTTTAATTTCTTACGGAAAATTATGAGCAATATGATAGGCGAGAAAATTGTATGCGATTTAAGGGAGAAAATTTACTGGTATGCTCAAAAGATGCCTTTAATAAGTATTAAAAGGATCACTCCTTCACAGGTACTTACCCGTATTACAGGAGATGTTGAAAGTGTTCGCCGTTTTATTTTTGGCGATGCTATAGAATTTATTTATGCATTTTTAAGCTTGGGATTCATAACAATCATTCTTTTATGGATAAACCCCAGATTAACACTAGTTGCTTTATTAACTTTACCGTTGTTCTCTATTATGTACTTTAGGATATTACCGCGGCTTAAATCGGGGTATAAGAGTTTATGTGATGTTAATGCGAGACTTGCATCGAGAGTTAACGAGGTCCTGAGCGGTATGGCTATTGTTCGGGTGTTTACAGCGGAAAATCACGAAAAGAATAGATTTTCTGAACAACAAAATGAAATAATGAATATAGTAAAAAAGAATCATGTTCTAAATCTAAGCTTGTGGACGGCAATAGATTTTTTTACAACATTGGGCGTTATCGGTGTTTTATGGATAGGAGGGCATGATGTTATTCAAAGGCGGATGACTCCTGGAGAGTTAATTGCATTTTATTCTTATTTGGGGATGTTGTTTACTCCGCTTATTCGGATGGTTGTTATTAATAGCTCTTATCAGGAAGCTGCTGCAGCACTTTGCCGTATTAATGAGATAATGGCATGTGGGGATGAGGTTGAGGAAACGCAGTCACCTTTAGCGCTTGTAGCAATAAAAGGACTAGTAGAATTCAGAAATGTGTCTTTTTACTATTCTCAATGTAAATGTGTGCTTAAAGATGTTAATTTTTCTGTTAAAGAAGGAGAAACTATAGGAATAGTAGGCCCAAGCGGAGCTGGCAAAACAACGCTTATGAATCTGTTGATAAGATTTTTTGATCCGCAAAAAGGTGAAATATATATTGACGGGAATAACTTGAGAAATTTAAAGTTAGGATTTTACCGTCATAATTTAGCTATTGTTTTACAGGATGATTATATGTTTAGCGGAACGATCAAAGATAATATCTGCTATGGGAGTTTTAACGCTTCTTTTGAGGAAATAAGAAAAGCCGCCGAGATCGCTCACGCTGATGAATTTATTAATGATTTAAAAGATGGGTATATGACTCAAATGGGAGATAGGGGGACGCTTTTTTCCTGTGGGCAGAGGCAGAGGATTGCAATAGCGCGGGCAGTATTAAGAAAACCATCAATTCTTATTCTGGATGAGGCCACATCTTCTCTAGATGCGATAACAGAAAATAAAATTCAAGAAGACGTGAGGTACTATATGAAGGACAAAACAGTCTTTATTGTTGCGCATAGGTTCTCTAGTATTATGGAAGCCGATAAAATTATTGTTATTGATGATGGCAAGATCGTGGAAATTGGAGACCATAACTATCTTTTGAAAAGGCAGGGGTTTTATAGTAGTCTATATTACGAACAATTTAAGAATGAAGGTTTATATCCCATAGTAAGAACTGAAAATTAAAGAGATTTTAAATGAAAATTTCAAATTCAATCTACGAAAGAATCTTACCAGACCGGATTTGGCAGCAAATATTTATCATACTTGTTGTTTTCGTTGTTGTTCCGCTTATTATTTTAGGATTTTTTTTGATCCGCACCAGCCAGAATGCCCTAAAAACAACAGTTCTTAGAGATTATGAGCAGATAGCTGTTAATGCCACTGGCAAGGTTGAAGAAAAAATTGAAAGTGCCCGCCAGGCTCTTCACGTTACAGCTTCTATTTTAGGAACGCTGAATTTAGATAAATGGAGGCAAGAAACCACAATTGTAGAATTGTCTTTGCGTTATCCTATTTTTGCAAGAATTGCATCAGTTGATTTAGATGGATTTGAAATCGTAACTTCAGAATTGGGTACTAGCCTTAAAAAAAGAACCGACGAAGAAGGATTTCAAAGATCAAAATCTGGAGTATCTTATATTTCCAATGTAAAAATTGCGCAGGATAAGCTTCCGTTCTTAACGATGGCGGTACCTGTATGGCAACTTGACAGAATTAAAGGTGTTCTGATCGCGGAAGTGAGCTTGAGAGGTATTTGGGATATTGTTGATAATATACAATTTGGAAAAACAGGCAAGGCATTCTTAGTTGATCAGGAAGGTAGAATTATAGCCCATCCGGATAAAAAGTTAATTCTTAAAGGGGTAAAACCCAAATATGAAGAAGTAGTGCAGAATGTTATATCTGGTAGTACTGGAAGCTTGGAGGTAAAAGATGTAAATGCCGACACTTATTTTGTAGCATATTCTCCAATAAAAGCATTACGTTGGGGCATAGTTCTCGATCAATCAGAAAAAGAGGCATTTGCTTTTTCTAAAATAATGAGAATGCATTCTTGGATTCTTATTATATTGAGTGTTTTTGTTGCAATGATTGTCAGCTTTTTCTTATCAAAGTTCATGAGCAGACCTATGAAGGAATTGATAGATAGAGCAAATCGTTTGGCACAAGGTGACTTTGATCATTCTTTTCGTATTAGAAGAAGAGATGAAATAGGAAAACTATTATTTTCCTTTAATCAAATGGCAAAAAGACTTCAAAAAGCACAAAAAGAAGAAAAGTTGTCTATGGTGGGAAAGGCTGCAACATCAATTGCACATGAACTAAAAAATTCACTTGTTTTGGTAAAAACATTCATTCAGATGTTACCTAAAAGACATAAAGATGAAAAATTTATTGAAGAGTTTTCTAAAATGATCCCTAGGGAATTGGATTCATGGAATAGAATGTTAAAAAATATGATGGATTTTTCAAGCCTTGAAAAAATAACGATGGAATACTTAGATGTAAATATTATTCTTCAGGATATTTTAGACCTTGCAAAATTTAGAGTCTCTCAGAAAAACATCCATTTTAATGTCAGGGTTCAAAGTGATCTTCCTATGATCTTTGGTAATGCTGATAAATTAAAACAAGTTATCTTAAATTTGATTAATAACTCAATAGATGCTACTGAATCCGGAGATACTATTGTTATAGATGTGCATTTGGTTAATAATGCTCTTGCATGGACGCCAGAATATATTGAAATTAAAGTGGCTAATTCTGGACAAGGTGTGTTTAGCGAGGATTTAAGAAGGATATTTGAGCCTTTTTATACGACAAAATCTGATGGATTAGGATTAGGTCTTTCTATTTGTAAAGAAATTGTTAAGCAGCATGGCGGGCGTATAGAAGTTATATGTGAAGAAAACAAACAGATTTCTTTCGCGGTACAGTTGTCCGCTAAAAGAGCATTTCAGCTTCAAGAGACAGAAAAATTATGGCTTAAAAAGAAAGTTTTTAGAAAGCAAGAAGAAGGTGTTCTATGATCTCAGACAAGATTGTTGTTGTCGATGATGATATAAGGGTAATTAAAAGCCTTAAGATGATATTGAGCAGATACGAAATAATTGCTTTTCAGGATGGAAGGAAGGCGATTGATTTTTTAAATAACCCTAGAGATATACAGCTGGTTCTTCTTGATGTCATGATGCCTGAGATAGACGGGTTAACGGTATTAAAGGAGATAAAAAAGAATAATAAAGATTTGGTCGTATTTATTATGACTGCATATGGAACAAGAGATGTTGTTGTTCAGGCCCTGCGGGGTCATGCTGATGATTTTATAGAGAAACCTTTTGATATTGAAACCCTGAACAAGAAAATCAGTAATGTGTTAAAAGCAAATTTGAATTTAAATAAAAATGCTACAAATAAAGATTACAAAGTTGCGCGGATAAAGAATTTTATTAGAAGAAATTATAAGGAGATGAATCTTGATATTATTGCTGGAGAAATGAACTTGAACCCAAAATACATAAGCCGTATGTTTAAAGAAACGACAGGTATAAGTTATAAAGATTTTCATTTGGACACTAAAATGGATGCGGCTAAATCGTTGTTGGAAGGTACATCTTTTAATGTTGATGAAATATCATATCAGTTAGGTTATCAGAATCCTGAATCGTTTATGCGGATATTTAAACGAAAGAATAATTTAACCCCTACCGAATACAGAGAAAAACACTCTTAATTATAAATAGTTTTTTAAAGTAGAAAAAAGCTAGTTGGTGTTATCCCCAACCTATTCAAATTTGAATGTATTTCTATTAGAATAATATAAAATTAAAACAGGATACTTAAGAGAAATTTTATTAGGGATGGATATGAAAAAAGAAAAAGTGAAGATTCTAATTGTTGAAGATGATAGGCTTATGGCAGAGTGTTTAGAACAATTTTTATTAGGTTTTGGGTATGAAGTTTCCGGCATTGTTTATTCTGGAGAGGATGCTATCAAATCTGTTAAAGAAAATGTTCCTGATCTGATACTTATGGATATTGTTTTGGATAGCAAAATGGATGGGATAGATGTTGCTGAAAAAATTTGTTCTGAGCATGATGTGACGGTTATATATCTTACAGCTTACTCGGATGGGGATAAGTTGGAAAGAGCCCGTAAGACAGGGCCTTTCGGATATGTTATAAAGCCTTTTGAGAAAAGAGAACTAGAGGTTATTATTGCTGCAGCACTTTATAAAAAAAGAGATGAAAGATATTTAAAAGATATAGAAAATCGCTGCAGTTTTTGTTTAGAAAAGTTTCATGGGATAATTTATAGAAGTGATTTAAATTTTATGCCTATTTTTGTACATGGACCTATCGAAGAGATTGCGGGTTATAAAGGAGGGAGCAGTCTGGATGCTTCACGTATTAACTTGGAAGATATGATACCTGTTGAAGAACGAATTACTAATCTTCCTGAAACAATGGAAAAGTTGAGAACAATTGCAGATTTTTCAATAGAAAGGGAGTGCCGTATTATGCGCCAGGATAAGCAGGTGCGATGGGTTAGGCAATTTGTTAAGAATGTTTGTGATGATTTTGGGAAGCCAATCTTCCTGCAAGGTATTATTTGCGATATTACAGAAAGAAAGAATTTGGAAGAAGTACACAACAAGACTTTGGCGGATTTAAAGACTTTTGTTAATATAACATTTATACGTGAGAGTAAGATGATTGATCTTAAACAAGAAGTAAATATGTTATCTGTGGAATTAGGGAGAAAAGCACCTTATGATGTTATTTCTTAGGATAATAAACGAATTAATTATTATGTAAGTTGAACTGTACCAACAGTTTTATCCTACCAAAGAATTATTCAGGAAAAATTTTACCTGCCCTTGAAAATTACTAAAACATATGGCATACTTAATAAAATCTCTGATTTTTTTGTTTTTGTTAATTTAAAACCATTTTGACAATTTAGTTTCATTTTGTTATAAAAACAGCTCTTTTAAACCGTTTTATATTAAGGAAGAAAATCAACTTTTCCGTATACTTCGGTTTTAAAGAATTGTTTTTATTATATTATTATAAGGAAGTAATTATTAGTTAAAAGAGAGGATTTACGGATGATAATTTCAATTGAAAAGAATCAAAAAAGATTGGCTTACCGCATTTTATCCGCATTTGTTGCATTTGTGTTTATGTTCAGTATGGTGGTTCCGCCATCATCTGCACAGATGATACCTCAGATGTTCAGTTTGCCATCGGTGGGGACAATGATCACAATGACCCCGGAGTATGTCCCAGCGGTTATCAAAGGCTTGACGCTCTATCCGGATAATCCGCTCATGTTCGATTTTATCATTGATACAGGAGATTCAAATCTGACTGGGGATGCCCTGGAAGATGAATCAACCAAGCTCATAAAATATTTCCTTGCAGCGCTTACTGTTCCAGAAAATGATATGTGGGTCAACTTGTCTCCATATGAAGGAAACCGCATAATTCCTGAAAGTTTTGGTGTCACTGAGATGGGACGCGACCTGCTTGGACAGGATTATCTTCTAAAGCAATTAACAGCTTCTCTCATGTATCCTGAAGATGCTCTTGGAAGTGAATTCTGGGAGAGAGTATATGAAAAAGCTGAAGCACGTTTTGGCACAAGAGATATCCCAATGAACACTTTCAATAAGATATGGATCGTCCCTGAGAATGCGACTGTTTATGAGCAGGAAGGAAGCGCATTTGTGGTTAAGAGCCATTTAAGAGTGATGCTTGAGGAAGATTATATCGCTTTGAATGAGAATATTGATAGTGAAAAATTTGGAATGAAAGATCTTCTTGGTGAAGATGCAAAGATAGCGAGTGGAGTAACATCAGAAATTGTTAAAGAGATATTGATACCTGAAATTGAACAAGAAGTGAATAATGGAAAGACGTTTGCAAATTTACGACAGATCTATAATTCAATGATCCTTGCAACATGGTACAAAATGAATTTGAAAGACAGTTTATTAGGCAGAGTATATGTTGACCAAAACAAGATAAAAGGTGTTGATATTGAGGATGTTGATGCAAAACAGAAGATCTATGATCAGTATATTGAGGCCTTTAAGGAAGGCGTATACAATTATATTAAGGAAGATTATGACCCTGCAACACAGCAGATAATCCCGAGAAAGTATTTTTCCGGGGGAGCTATGCCGGTTTCGCAAGGACAGGTCAGGGATAACCTGATCCAGGGTGCTCCTGAAGATTTATCAGCATCAGAACGCGATGTAGTAACAGAAGGGCTGGCGAGAAATAGTGAACGAAGTGTGGTTGTCCGTGTTAGTGAGGTCAATGTTGAACAGACCAGAAATACGGATCCAAATGAGATCGCACAAGATGCTAACGATACAAGAAAAGACACTTCGATGTTAGCTACGCCATATGAGATCGAAGCTGCAATAGAATATACCAGGACAAGGCAACAGGGAGAAGCATCAACAGCTCCCATTCCAGGGGATTTCAGGGGAAGTTTAAAAGAAGATGTTGTTGATATTACAGAGATCTCTCAGGAGGAAGCTCTTAGATTGGAAAAAATAGGTATGCTAGCGGTTTTAAGAGGTAAAGGCTATTTCTCAACATTGATCGCGGGTGCCAGCTCAAGAATGAATGTTTTGGAAGCGCCTCAAGAAGTAAGGGATATGGTTCAAGGAAAAGAGCTTAAGTCAAAAGCAGCAGTTCCGGTTGGGATAGTTGACGGAGAAGTGCATACATATCTTGATGTTTTTGGCATAAATGTTAAAAGGCTTTTAGAATCAGTGAGAGAAGAAGCTCAAGCAGTTGGCATTTCAGAAAATGTAGACGGCAACAAAGTGCTGTTCTTATCTAATGATGAATATAGGCAGGAGCATGATGCCTTGATAGCGGATAGCAACAATTACGGGCTTAATAATGAGCAGATAAGGTTCTTTCATCAGCCATTAGGCGCAAAGTTTTATGCAACAGTTAGGGATGTTACTGAGCTGATCGCTTTAGGGACAATAAAGGAAGGTCAAGAAGCGGCTTTGGCAAAGGCAAGAGAAGTGGAAGCGGAAATTGCTAAAGGGAACAGAGAAGCAGTTATTGCTCCTGGAGAAAGAGACCCATTGGGTCATGGAGATTATTTTCATCAGATGGTGCAAAGTGGTGAGCTTTTATACATGTTAGAGAATAATGTTGAGTGGGGATTTGTTAGGAATATTGATAATAATGCCGGAAAGTTCGACAAGATCTTTTTAAGGGAATTGGGCTTGTTCATTGATCAACAGCTTGATTTTCAGCCTGAGGTCTCTCCTCGTGCGGCTGGTCAAGTCGGAGGTAGCCTTGTTATCAGGCCTGACGGGAACCAGGTTATTGGTGAGGATCCGAATTTGTTAGTATCAAAAGATGCTGAAGGTAATTTGAAAGCGGATCCTGCTAAAAATTATTGGATGAACAGCGCTGCAGGATTTTTTACTCCTAAATATGTTGCTGTTCAATATATGGAAGATGGGCAAACATTGCCAGAATTTATTGAAGAAATGCGTCAAGCAAAGAATGATCAAGAGGCAATGGGCAGGATCGCAGCCAGAGGAAAAAGAAGGGCGTTGGCTTTAGTAGCACCGAAAGAATCAAAATTGCAGAAGGGTGTTTATGTCGGCAAGCGTGAAACCAATATGTGGATGTCCAGCGCGGTTGTTGATTCTAATAAAGTTAAGATAAGGGCTGTCGGTGTTAAGGGCGCGGGTAATCTTGATATCAACAGATATTTAGAAGCAACAGAACAAGAGAAACAGGAAATTTTAGCTGCAGGAAGGTTTTTGGCTACAAAGCAATGGGATGTTGAGCCGGCAAAGGTCGAAGCTACTAGAAAAAAATTAACTGCTGCATTTATGGCTGACCCTGCGATCGGGCGCGAGCCAACTGACGCAGAACTGGCTATAAGGCTTGAATCCTATGAAGGTAACAAATTGCTTGCGGAAGGGTACTTGAATTATATTTTTAGCGGTGAGCTAGTAACGCCTGGTTTAATCGAGGAGGGCGATGCTGCAATGCTCACAGAGGTATTGCCTTTAAAGAATGTTAATGAAGAAGGGGCAAGAAAAGCAAAGTTTGGTACTAGCGGGGACAGGTGGCAGTGGACCGGAGAGGGCAGTATTGATACTATTTCTCATGTTCGTCGATTAGCTACAGGTATTGCCAGAAATTTTAATGAGGTGACACCTGGAAAGATCATGCTGATTGGATTTGATCCTCGTCATGGTAATGTGGAATCTGCTAGGGAAACAGCTAAGATCTATGCTGCAAATGGGATCAAGGTAAGGATAGTCAGCGCGGAGTCAACACCTGCTCCTGTTTTGGCTTGGCTGACAAATACTGATCCTGATATCGGAGGCGATACGATCCTGACAGCAAGCCACAGCCCTTACACAGATATCGGGTTGAAAGTAGGGCCTTCTCATGGCGGTGCAGCAAGCCAGCAGATGACTGATAATATTACGAAATATGCCAATGATTCAGGTGATTATAAAGTTGTTGATTATCAGGAGGCTGTTAATGAGGGATTGATCGAAGAGCTAAGCCCGGAAGAAGTTGCAAATAAGTATGTGAATGGTTATATTTTGCCTAAGCTCCGCGAATTAGGGGCTTTTGATGATATGGTCAATTTTATTAAACAAAATCCAGATTTTGAGTTAGTTGTTGACCCTATGCAGGGAACAGGCGTCAGGTATTTAAGAACACTGTATGATGCATTATCTGAAGCTGCAGGACGTAACTTTTATACTATGGTGAATGACAACAATAATGATGATACATTCAGCGATGTTAATAATGAACCTAATCCCACCAAAGAAAAAAGCAGGGCAAGGTTTGTTAAGGAAGTTAACGATAGGATCGCAACAGGTAAGAAGGTCATGGGTTCGTCAGTGGATGCGGATTCAGACAGATTCGGGAATGTTGATACAAATGGTGAATTTGTATCAACAAATGACATGATCGCTTTGATCGCCTATTTTCTTAAAAAGGAAATTGGAATAGAAGGCGCAATTGGAAAAACAGTTGCAACAAGTAACTTTGTCAATGCAGTTGCTGACCATCTAAATGTCGAGTTGGATGAGGAAGCAGTTGGTTTTAAGCACTTTGTTAAAAATGTTGCGGAAGATGGCCGGACATATATTGTCGCTGGTGAGGAAAGTTCTCATGTCGCTGTCGGTCCATTTATAAATTCCTGGGATGATGGGATTGTTGTTGGTTTGATGGGATTGTGGATAACAGCAAGGACAGGAAAAAGTTTGTATGAATATAAGGATCAGATCCAGAAGGAAATAGGGAAAAAATTCTTGATCGAGACAATTACAAGAAGAAAGGATATTGTCAAAGATACTATTGTTGCAAAAAGAGATAAAATATATGCTGAGATCGCTGATATTTTACAAGGCAGTGACAGGGCATTATCACGAGATGAGATCGCTTCACTTTCATTGGTTCAAGAGCTTGAAGGAATGCAGGACCAAAAAGTCGCGGATATTGTTACAAAAGATGGAGTTAAGCTGGTCTTTGAATCCGGGGATTGGATATTAATAAGGCCTTCAGGAACGGAACCTGCTGGAAAAGCTTATGTTGAAGTTGCAGCTGAATATGAAGCAAGTGATGCGCAAATGCAGGAGAAATTCAAGAATCTGGCAAGTATTGCTGACCAGATAATTGGTTGGGAAACACCTGGTGATAGTTCAATGCTCGCTTACGGCGAGGTAGAGGAAGAATCTACACTTGGCATTGAGGGATTCCAGCAGAATATACCACCTTCAGTAATCAACAGAGGAGAGGTGGGTATTTTTATCTCAGGTGATACATCCATGCTTAGCCAGGAGGAAGTTGATTGGTATACCCGGGAGATTAAGAGTGCAAGCACTGCTGATCAGGTCGATGCTTTGTTGCAACCATTTGATGGCAGGAGCAATACTGGCAATGTCAGGGCTTTAAGGATTTTGGGGAATCAAAGGAAGCAACAAATTGTAGGTGAGGATGCAGAGTTTGCCGCATTACTTGCGCAGGAAGAATCTGGTAAAACGCCTGTTGGTGGTATCGACCTTAATCCTGCGTTTCTTGACCTGCAGATAAAAAGAGATGGTAAAGGTATTCCTTTGCCAATGGAGGTTCAGGACATTGATAGTATGAATATACAGGGATTTACGCCGGTTATTATTAATGTTACACCGATACCAAGCCTTCCTTTGATCTTGGGTTTTGTACCCGAAGATACTTATGATTATGACGAATATGCAAGCGCAGAAAATATTTTAGACGGGACCAGCGCTTTAGTCTCAAAGAAGTTTTGGATGAAGGAAATTGCTTAATATAGCACTAAAAAAGAGGGACATGCTCCTTTTTGCAAAAAGGAGCATGTCCCTCTTTTTTTTCTTTTGTCTAAAAAATACATCTTGATATCAAAGCACTCGGTATATATAATATCCTCAATCAAATTATTAAGAATACTACTATTAATATACAGGAGGTAGTTCATGCCAGTTTTACATTTAGGTTCAAAAGATTTTGAGGCGGAAGTTTTGAGGTCAGGAATACCTGTACTGGTGGATTTTTGGGCAGAATGGTGCGGCCCTTGTAAGATGATAGGCCCTATCATTGATGAGATCGCATCAGATTTTAAAGGAAGGCTTAAGGTTGGCAAGGTCAATGTTGATGAGGCCCAGGACTTAGCAGGTAATTATAGTGTTATGTCTATTCCGACTTTATTGTTTTTTAAAAAAGGAAAGATCGTTGAACAAGTCGTTGGTGTTATGAGCAAAGAACAACTGGTTGAGAAGATCGAGTCAATTATTTAAACGGAGCGGGAAAATGCAAATTGAAATGATGAAATCTAAGATAGGCCATGCCACGGTTACAGAGGCGGAGCTTTTATATGAAGGAAGCATTACCGTCGATAAAGATCTAGCGGAAGCTGTTGACATCCTGGAAAATGAAAAAGTGGAAGTGTTGAATATAAATAATGGGAATAGATTCACGACCTATGTGATAAAGGGTGAAGCGGGTTCAGGTAAGATCTGTTTGAACGGGCCTGCTGCAAGGCAGGGGCTTGTCGGAGACCGCGTTATGATCTTGAGCTATGCTTTGATCGATAAGTTAAAGGCTGATAGCTTTAAACCAAAGATTATACATTTAGATAATGATAACAAAATTAAAAGTTAGGCTAGACGGCGATCCTTGCTTGCGAAACATATCAAGCCCTGTTGATAGTGTCGGGCCTGGTGAAAGGATGCTTATAAGGTCCATGATAGCTACGATGTATGACCAGGACGGTATAGGTCTCGCGGCGCCTCAAGTAGGTATTAACAAAAGAATATTGGTAGCTGATGTAGGAGACGGCCCAATAGCGGTTATAAATCCTTGTATTGTTACAACAGAAGGTTCGTGTGTTTTGGAAGAGGGATGCTTGAGCGTCCCTGAAACCACGGTCATCATTAAACGTCCTCAAAAGATCAAAATAAAATATACTGATGAAGAGAATGAGGTTATCGAAAATGAATTTGATGACCTAACTGCGAGAGTCTTGCTCCACGAGATCGATCACTTGGATGGAAAGCTTATAGTTGATTATAAAGATTTAGAGGAAAACAAAGAGCCTCACAAGAAAAAAGCGAAAGACAGCCCACTTTGAAAAAGCAGCTTTCCGGTTGAATATAATGATACAAATAGAGCCTAAAGAAGAACAAACAGTCTCAAGTATAAAAAAACTCCCGCCATGGTTCAGTCAGAAGATCCCTGATAAACAAACAATTAAAAAGATGAAAGACCTTATGAGGGGAGCTGGCCTTCACACTGTTTGTGAAGAAGCGCACTGCCCTAATATGGGTGAATGCTTTAAAGAAGGCACTGCGACTTTTATGATATTGGGCGATGTCTGTACGAGGCGTTGCGGTTTTTGTGCAGTGGAAAGTGGTGAGCCTCGTTCGATAAATCATATGGAGCCGGCAGAGGTCGCTAAAGCTGTTCAAGCGCTTAACTTGAAGTATGTCGTTATCACTTCTGTTACAAGGGATGACCTTGAGGATGGGGGTGCCGGGCATTTTGCAAGAACGGTCGTTGAGATCAGAAAGCTGATGCCGTGGGTCAAGATAGAGGTCTTGATACCTGATCTTGAAAATAATACCGGCAGTATTGAAACGGTAGTTCATTCAAAGCCGTTTGTTATCGGTCATAATATTGAGACTGTCAGAAGGCTTTTTGATAAGGTACGGCCGCAAGCAGATTATGAAAGGTCACTTTCTGTTTTAAAAAATATTAAAGTTATTGATGATTCAAATTTAACTAAGTCGGGATTTATGGTAGGATTGGGAGAATCAAAAGATGACATCATCGCTTTGATGAACGATTTAAAAGATGCACGGTGCGATATTCTTACTGTTGGGCAGTATCTTGCTCCTTCAAAGGACAAGCGGCATTTTAAGGTTGAGAGGTTTGTTGGGCCGGATGAATTTAAAGAATATGAATATCTGGCACGGGCAATTGGTTTTAAGCATGTTATGAGCGGGCCATTGGTTAGGAGCTCTTACCGGGCTGAAATGGTAATTCAAGGTTGAACATTAAAAAAGGGGTTGCTTGCTTTGAAAGATAAAATAAGGAATGTCTTTAATTTTTTTGTACGGGTTGGATTGAGCGCAGCGCTTTTATATTACATTTTCTCAAAGATCGACATAGAGAAAACAAAAGCGGTATTGAGGTCTGCGG
>Ga0156549_150_pt1 | contig 14924 bp, 3 predicted proteins | sample RifOxyB2_FD_111944 | JGI IMG/M metagenome (GOLD analysis project Ga0156549, IMG submission 111944) | Omnitrophica WOR_2 bacterium RIFOXYB2_FULL_38_16 | reverse complement strand
ATCACCTAAAACTACGTCTTCATCAACCCAAAAATCACCTGTAGCTGTTGCTGTAAAACTATCTAAAACCTGATATATATAAATGTCATTTGCACTATTTGGATTTGAGATATTTCCATTTGCAGATTGTATCCAGGTGCCTGTTGAGGTAATAAGTCCAATAGTATCTTCAATATCTATATTCCCGTAAATATTAAGATCATATGCACCATCTGTAAGGTCAACATCCGTAGTTTCATTATTATCATTAATAAGAATACTCTTTGCGTTTGAATTTGAAGTCATTGTAACTGAGTGGGAATCTATTGTAACCTGATCTGCCATGCCCGGATAATCAATACCTATTTCTGTTCCCGGACATTTATTCCACGTCGCACATGCGTTCCAATCGCCATCAGCAGCATCATCAAAACCACCTATCAAACCAAAGAACCAGAAAATATTATTCAAACTATCTGTTGAATTTAAAGCCTCCAAGGTAGCATTTGCTGATACGGAATCCTGAATGTTAGCAAAATTAACATTTTCTGTTGTTGTAGGAGTGTTTATAGTCCATTGTGTCCCAGGACTTGTAGAATTAAGATCGACCATCGTTCCTGCCGCTTGACCATCAATCGTAAGTGCATTTGAAACTGTTGTTGTAGTTCCCGCCTGAAAATCAACTCGTTTACTTGCTGTGTTTATCAATAGGTCATAAAATGCTGTGCTTCCTGTAACTATCGTAACCTTGTTCGCATCATCGAATTCGACTGTTGAAGTTCCTGCAGTAAAAGTCCCTGCAGTAGCCATAGTCCAAAGCCCGGCGACATTTAACGTATAACTTCCACCCTGAAGATCACCGTCTAAAATTGCAATATCTTTATCGACATCCAAAGCATCCTGTAAAATAATGTCATCAGTTGAACTTGATGCATCTGTATTATTTAGAACGATATTGTAGAATGTCTGGCTGTTAGACCTTATATTCTGATCACCGGATGTACTGTCAAAAGTAACTGAAGAGGTCGACCCTGTATAAGTCGCATCATAATTAGTCCAACTTCCCCCGACATTAATATCCTGTCCGCCAGTAATAAAAGTGCCTTTGCTTAAAATAATATCACCGTCGGCATCTAGTGTATCTGATAATGTGTAAGTATTATCGTTATCTCCATGAACTTCCGCCTGAGCCAAAGCCTTTATTTCGTCCTCTGAAAGCGCACGGTTGTAAAGGCGAACATCATCAACAATACCATTAAGAAAACCACTTCTTGAAGCTCCAGGATTTGAACCGATTGAAAGTGCGTAATCATTTGTACTAATACTTCCAGTCATTGCCGGTGCATCTGTTTGCAAAATCCCATTTTGATATAACTTTACATTTGAGCCATCCCAAACTCCAACAAGGTGATACCATTGCGATGTATTAATAACGCTATTTCCATCAGCAACAATATAACCAGTACCATCATGCACAGCAAATTGGAAAAAGCCATCATCACCTATTTCTAAAGCATATCCTGATGACTCAGCTTTTGAAACTATCGTATCTGTTTCAGGATATGTCCTAATATATGCCCATGCCGCAACTGAGATATGCCCTGTTACATCAAATTGCGAATCAGAAATATCAACATAATCTCCAACACCATCAAAATCAACGCTTCTTTGATTATCAAATCTAAATGGACGAGGTAAGGTTGTGCTTATTACTGGATCACCACCAAATGTTCCATGATTACCAAATCCTGATGAATCACATGAATCTTCACCACCGGAACAATTATCCTCTGCCGTCTCATCCAGTTTCCAATAACCGACCAAACCATCCCCGATTATCACATTGTTAAAGGCCTGGCCGTTTTGATCTATTGTATTTGATGTGTCGTCAGAACTAAAAAGAATTGTCCCGCTTGATGCTGTTAGTGTTCCGCCTGAGTGGCTAAAATTTTCTGTGATAGTTAAAAATTTAGAAGGCGTGGTGAGCTGGCCGCTTGAAAAAGTTAAGTTACCGACATTTGCAACAGAACTTGCAACACCTGTGAATGTTCCGCCATTTATAACTGTATTTGCTTTTATTTCAGTAATTGGCAGGTCTGTTGAATGTGTAAGCGTCCCGTCTGTGATATTAAAAGTATTCGTTACTTCAAGATCATCATACAAAGTCCATCCGCCTGAAGTCCCATTAACGTATAAATTATAAAATGTCTGACTGCCTGATTGAATTACATGACCTGATGTACCGCCGTCAAATGTAACACTTTGAGTTTCTTCTTCAAGAATACCGCCATAATTCAGCCAGCTGTCCTGAACATTAATATCCTGCCCGTTAACATCCAATGTACCAGTTGCAAGAACAAGGTCACCATCAATATTAAGCGCATCCTGAATGGTATATTTTCCAGTGCCAGTTTGTGGCTGATCGCCTTGGGCTAAATAGGCTACTTCAGCAGCAGTCAATGCACGGTTGTAAATGCGGACATCATCAATAAGACCATTTAAATACCGCTGATCCACTGTTTGAGCAGCACCATCAATCCAATACTTTTCAGCTCCAATAGATAGATCAGATGAGAACGTAAAAGAGCCATCTGTCGCCTGTGCCGTAGTATACTTTACACCATCAACATATGTTGCCATCTCATTATTAGGTTGATCAACAATAACCGAGACATGATGCCAAACATTATCATCTACTCTGGCTGAAGCCCCCTCCTGTACTAGGCCAGTAGCATTATCATAACGCATTAAAGGAATTACATGCCCATCATTAGTTGTAGATCCATTGTAACCAATGCAAAAATCTAAAACTGTATTTTCGTTAGAAGTATTCCTTAAAGACACAACACATCCAGATTCATCACCTGTTTTAACCCAAGCTGATATAGTCAACCCTCTGCCAGAAGCAACATCAAATTTTGAAGTATCATCTAGCAAGATATAATCATCATTTCCGGCATCCAGTGTTATTGATCTGGCTGATACAAAATTCACATCAGGCGTATCGGTGCTGGCTGCTGCATTAGATTGCCATGTTCCCTTTATCCCATTACCGCTTGAATCCAAAGAAGGGCTGCTCGTTTCCTCCAATTCCCAATAAGCTATCAACCCATCATTTATCATAAAGCTGCTGAACGTCTCTGCATTTGTTGTAATAGTGTTATCAGCGTCTGTTCCGTTAAATATTACTGTAGAAATGCCCGGTTCAAAAGTACCCCCTGCTGAACTCCAATTGCCTTTAACAACTAGCGTTGAGCGGTTAGCGATCAGAGAACCTCCGGTTAATGTAAAATCCCCTCCGACTGTAAGTTCATAGCCATCCAAGACAACACCAGCAGCTGCGGTATTAGTTACTGTAAAATCATCAGCGACCATCATGCCGCCTGTTAAAGTCCACCCGCCTGCTGCATTATTGAAAACGACATCATTAAATGTCTGTGTCCATGAATTGATCGTATTATTTGTATCCGCAGCATTAAAGGTTACTGTTCCCAATCCCTGTGTAACAGTTGAACGATAAAGGTCAACATTACCCGCAACTGAAACTTGAGAATTATCAAGATCAATAAATCCCCAGGTATTTGTTGTCCCATCCACATCTATATATTCACCGATCGTGTGAGTTCCTGAACCAAAATCAATCTTTCCATAATAACCTGCCCCTGCATCATCACCCAAATTTAAATAACCGGCTATTGTCAAATTGTATGTACTGGTATTCAATAGCATAGCTTCTGATTCAGTATCACTGCTTGCTAAGCCATAAAGCCGCAGATCATCAATAGACCAATTCCCTGTTAATGTAACAGATGCATCATTAACGCTTAGCAATATCATTGAAACAGTAGGGATAGTTAATACACCTTGGCTTAGATCCCCCGTGGGATAAACTTGAAATCTTCCAGATGAGATCGAACTGCCTGTACCAATTGTAATAAAATCATTTGCTGATGGGCTTAAGCGGAAATCATTTCCACCAAGAGCAAGAGCAGAAGAATCACCTAATATCAGATCTTCATCAGCATAAAAACTTCCTGTAGCTGTTGCAGTAAAACCATCTAAAACCTGATATGTAAAAATGTCGTTAGTGCTATTAGGGTTTGAAATATTACCATTTGCCGCTTGTTTCCACGTACCTGTAGAAGTAATAAGGCCAGCCACATTTTCAATACTGATATCCCCATAAAGATTAAGATAATATGCGCCATCTGTCAGATCTACATCAGTTGTTTCGTTATCATTATTAATTGCAATACTTTTAGCATAAGAATCTGAGGTCATTGTAACTGAGTGAGAATCAACAGTAACCTGATCCACTGATCCCGGATAATTAACACCTATTGCTGTTCCCGGGCATTTATTCCAGGTAGCACAAGCATTCCAGTTTCCATCGGAGGCATCATTAAACCCGCTGATCATACCGAAGAACCAGTAAATATTATTCAAGCTATCAACTGAATTCAATGCCTGAAGAGTAGCATTTGCAGAAACTGAATCCTGAACATTTGCGTAATTAATAAAAGCATTCGCAGTAGGAGTATTTATCGTCCATTGTGTACCGGGTGATGTGGAATTAAGATCCACCAAAGTCCCCAATGCCTGGCCATCGACAGTAAAGGCATTTGAAACAGTATTAGTTGTCCCTGCCTCAAAATCCACCCGCTTGCTTGCGGTTTCGATCAATAAATTGTAGAAAGTGTTACCGCCATAAACCGTAGATACTTTGGAAGCATCATCAAATTCAACAGTACCTACACCAGCAGTAAAGGTCCCAGCATCATACATATTCCATACGCCACCTACATTAATAGCATCCTGATCACCCTGAAGGTCACCGTCTAAAATAATAAGGTCATTGTCAACATTAAGGGCATCTTGAAGAACAATATCATCCGTTTCACCTGCACCATCCGTATTATTTATTACTAAATTATAAAATGTCATTCCACCTGAAGTTAGATTTTGATCACCTGATGTGCTGTCAAATGTAACTGATGAAGTCCCCGGAGTAAATGTATCATTATTCGTCCAGTTTCCAGAAATAGAAATACTTCCTGTAGTCATTGTTAAAGAATTTGTTCCTGTTGAATCTGAATCATAAATCACTAGATCCCCATTCAAATCAATAATTGAAGCTCCAGCATTTATTTGCCCAAAATATATATCACTCGTCTGGCCTAACGTCATCCCAGTAGCTATTATATTATAATTGTTCGTGTTAACTATTGATGGCCTATCTTGGCCTACAGTGTTAGTTGAATATACTACGATATTTTCAGCAGTAATGTCACCCTGCATTTCAAAGTAATTTGCTCCACCTACACCACTAACACCACTAAAATGCAGATTACTAACACCTGTATAGTCACGGTCAGAAATATTAATAGTATCGTTATTAGGACGATATGTGAACCTATCCAGAATCAAAGTAGCCCCACCATCGAAGAAAACATCGCCGACTCCAGTGACATAAACTCTATTTGATTCTCCCCCATCTGTTAAGACACCATTGCCAAGGGTCAAATATTCAACCCATAAATTATTTGATAATAAGGTTGTTGTATTTCCATCTGTCGCACAAGTTAAATTATTAAATCCATGATCCCAAGCATCTGTATCATATTGTTTCAACTGTCCTGTTCCGCTTAAAACAACAGTACCTGTCCCTTTATTCCAGGTCCCTTGAACCGAATCCCAACTACCTTCAACAGTAACAGATGAATTTCCAGAAGTAACTTCACCTGCAGAAGCGATCACAAAATCCCCGCCAACAGAAACAAACTGGTCATTCAAGTTAACACCATCTACTGAATCAGAAGCAGTAACAGTAATACTATTGGACGTAATAAGCGCATCGGATAATGACCAGCCTCCGCTGTCGCCACCGCCATCATTGAATACAAGGTCATAGAAAGATTTACCATCCGAAGTGATCGTGTTTCCTGTTACTGCAGAATCAAAGGTCACTGTTGAATCATCGATCGTAAATGTTCCGCCCGTCATATCCCATGAACCGCCGGCAGCGATAGTAGTCCTGTCGCCTTCTACATCATCCGTCACATCAAGCGTACCGTTGATATCAATGATCCCGCCGATATCAAGGTCATAACCGTTAGTCCTTAATGTATCGCTGTAATTAATAGTTAGCGTGTCAGCAATCAGGTCGCTGGCAAGGTCTGTTATCTCCGGTGAGCCTCCGATGACAAGATTACCGATGTTTGTTGAACCGATCCCATCAGTATATGTAAGGTTACCGTCAAAATTAAGCGTTCCTGCACCTTTAGTATAAGTTCCACCCGTCAATGTAAAATTACCTGCAACTTTGACATCAACATCATTGGTATCAAGATCCAAGATGCCGTCAACAAGTACAAAGTTACCATTAATATCCATATCATCTACCGGTTGATATGTTGCTGTACCCCCGGCGTCATTAATAGTAAAATTATTAAATGCTTGGCCTCCGGAGGTAATAGTCTTAGTCCCTGATGTTGCATTGAAATTAACAGACCCTGTTCCAGCGTTGACAACACCACTTGTAAATGTCCAGTCACCATTAACATTGAGAGTGTATGAACCAAAACTCAGCTGTCCACCAGATATTGTGATATTGCCAACTGATTGATTAAGTAATAAAGTAATAGTGTTCCCGTCAATAACAGCAACATCATTAGCCCCGGGATAATCAACACCTTCCTGATTACCAGGATTACCCCATTGCGCGCCTCTATCCCACCTTCCAGTTGCCGCGTCATTAAACAAACTGCTAAATATCCAGTTGTCATTGTTCCCGTTATTAAGTGAAAAAACTGCAGTAATCGAAGCATTTGTAGACTCGGAATCCTGAAGATCTGCATATCGCACGCTTGCATTAGCAGTTGGGTATTTATCGTCCATTGAACATCCGGAGTTGTAGAACTTAGGTCAACAAGAGTGCCGCTTGCCTGTCCATCGACTGTAAATGCATTTGATACTGTGTTTGTTGTACCTGCCTGCCAGTCAACCTGCTTGCTTGGAGTATCTATCAATAGATCATAGAATGTCGTGCCACCATAAACAGTAGTAACCTTAGCCGCATCATCAAATTCAACCGTACCTGTTCCTGATGTGAATGTTCCTAGATCATTCATGATCCATTTACCGGCAACATTAACCTTATTACCACTAGGCTGAAGATCACCATCTGTAATTGTTAGGTCATTATCCACATTTAAGGCATCAACCAAAACAATATCATCCGTTGCCCCAGCGCCATCTGTATTGTTAATGACCAGATCATAGAAAGTCATTCCACCGGAAGTGATATTCTGATCACCAGAGGTGCTGTCAAATGTGACTGATGAAGTGCTTGGAGTAAAAATTCCTGAATTTGTCCAGTTACCACTTACATTAAAATTTATGTCTGTCGCATTAATTTCATTTTCAAATCCATGATCGGAACCGTAAATCAAGACTGTCCCAACTGTTACAATAGAAGTTGAGGCACTATCATTTCTAAGCACTCCTATATTAGTTCCCCCATTTCCAATACTTAAATTACTTGTAACTTCAAGATCATTACCATTTAGATCCAAAGAAAAGCTTCCATCTGAACCATTTTCACTAATAAAAAAACTCCCATTAATTTTCACATCCCCGCCAATATACGTCAACGTACCCTCTGTCTCCTCTTTCAATGATACTGAAGGATAAAATTGAGACGCTGGTAGAGTAACGCCGTTCTGGTAACTGCTCCATATATTTATTATGCTTAATTCTGTTAAATCTGAAGTTGCTTGCAATGAAAATGGTGTCGGCCCAGCATTACCAGACCATAAAGATATAGATTGATCAGCAATTGATGTATTATTACCCATAGTCATAACACCTTCATCTATATACATTGTATTTAGCAATGTTATATCAACATTGTCATTAATAGTAACATTGTAAAAAGCCCCATTTATTGCTAACGTTGTATTAGATTTAATAGTCGCATCATTGGTAAAATAAACCGTAGAACTTCCTCCTGTAAAAGCTCCACCCGAGGAATCCCAATTACCACTAACATTAATCGTTGAATTTGATGCCGTAACTTCACCCGCAGTTGCAATCGTAAAATTTGTACCAACCGTAAGATCAAAACCATCTAAGTTAACACCATCAGTTGAATCAGAAGCTGTTACTGTCATGCTATTTGATGTAATAAGAGCGTCAGTAAGCGTCCAGCCTCCACTATCCCCACCGCCATCATTGAACACAAGATCATAGAAAGATTGTCCATCAGAAGTAATTGTGTTGCCTGTTACTGCAGAATCAAAAGTGACCGTTGAATCATCGATCGTAAAAGTTCCGCCGGTCATATCCCATGAACCGCCGGCTGCGATAGTAGTCCTGTCTCCCTCAACATCATCCGTCGCATCAAGCGTTCCGTTGATATCAATAATTCCTGCAATATCAAGGTCATAACCGTGTGTATTTAGTTGATCGCTGTAGTTGATCGTCAAAGTGCTTGCAGTTAAATCTGATGCTAAGTCTGTTATTTCAGGTGAACCGCCAATTACGAGATTACCAATATCAACCGAACCAATGGCATCATTAAAAGTCAGATCTCCGTCAAAATTAACAGTCCCGTCACCTTTAGTAAATGTTCCACCTGAGAGAATAAACGTAGTTGCAACATGCATGACCGGGTCATTCGTTGCAAGGTCAAATGTACCATCAACAAGAGTAAAACCACCATTAATATCCAAAGTATCCACCGGTTGATATATTACATTTGTCGCATTGATCGTAAAATTATTGAAAGTCTGAGCATTAGAAGCAATTGTTTTGGTACCTGATGATGCATTAAAAAGCACCGAACCTGATCCAGCAGTAAGGACCCCTCCACTTGAAAGCGTCCAGTTCCCATCGGCATTAAGAGTATACGAGCTTAAGCTAAGCCTTCCTGATCCACCTATCGTAATATCTCCAACAGATTGATCAGCTGTTAGAGTAACTACAATACCGTCAATAGTCGTAACATCCCCAGACCCCGGATAATCAAGCCCTTCAACACTTCCCGCATTACCCCAAGTTGCACCGACATTCCAATCTCCTGCCACAGCATCATTAAAGATATTCAGGAATGTCCAATTGTCATTGTTCCCATTGTTCAATGAATTTGAAGCAATGATCGAAGCAATAGAAGATTCAGAGTCAATAACATCAGCATATTGCACACTTGCATTAGAAACAGGAGTATTAATAGTCCATTGAGTTCCGGGTGTTGTAGAATTAAGATCTACTAAAGTTGCCGTACTTTGCCCATCTACAGTAAAGGCATTTGAAACAGTTGTTGTCGTCCCAACCTCAAAATCCACGCGCTTGCTAGCAGTTCGGATAAGTAAATTATTGAAAGCGGTTGAACCGGTAACAACTGCTGTCTTTGACGAATCATCGAACTCTACCGAACTTGTTCCAGCCGTAAAAGTACCTGCCGAATACATATTCCAGGAACCACCTACACTGATATCATAAGATCCACCATTAAGATCTCCATCTATGACTGTTATTCCATTATCAACATTAAGATCATCCAAAATATTAACATCATCACTACCTGAAACTGCTGTATTGTTTATTACCAGATCATAAAAAGTATAGCTATTCGTCGTAATATTCTGGTCAGCAGCTGAACCATCCAAAGTAACGCTGGACATTTCAGCAATAAAATTTCCACCCGTAGCATCCCAATCGCCACCACCTGCAATCGTCGTTCCGTCTCCCTCAACATCATCTGTCGCATCAAGCGTACCGTTGATATCAATGATCCCTGCGATATCAAGGTCATAACCATTTGTGTTTAATTGATCGCTGTAATTGATAGTCAGGGTGTCTGCAACTAGGTCGCTTGCAAGATCTGTTGTTTCAGGTGAACCACCGATAACAAGATTACCGATATTCACAGAACCGACAGCATCTCTATAGGTAAGGTCACCATCAAAGTTGATGGTTCCCGCACCTTTGGTAAATGTTCCGCCTGTAAGCGTAAAATCACCCGCAACCTTAACATCCACATCATTCGTATTTAGGTCTAGAGTACCGTTAACAAGGACAAAATCGCCATTGATATCCATATTATCTACAGGCTGATATATCGCGCCTGAAGCGGCACTGTTGATCGTAACATTGTAAAATGTCTGGTTACCTGAGGTGATCGTCTTTGTTCCTGATGGAGCATTAAAATTGATCGATCCCGTAGTATAACTAAGCACTCCGCTGGTAAATGTCCAATTACCATCTACATTGAGAGTAAAAGAATCCAAATCAAGCTCGCCTCCATCTATCGTAATATCTCCTACTGAAGCATCTGCGGTAAGCGTTACCGTTCCAGCATCAATAGTGACAACATCACCTGCCCCTGGATAATCTATTCGTTCAACATTGCCAACATTTCCCCAAGTAGCACCGGCATTCCAATTACCACCACCAGCATCATCATTAAAATTATTTAGAAAAGTCCAGTTTTCATTATTTCCATTATTTAGCGAATATGAAGCAACTATTGAAGCAATTGCAGATTCGGAGTCAATAACATCGGCAAATTGCACGCTTGCATTGGCAACAGGAGTATTGATCGTCCATTGAGTTCCGGGTGTTGTAGAATTAAGGTCAACCAAGGTCGCCGAAGCCTGGCCGTCAACTGTGAATGCATTTGATACTGTGTTGGTAGTCCCAACCTCAAAATCCACACGTTTGCTGGGTGTTCGGATTAGAAGATTGTTGAACGCGGTTGATCCATAAATAACTGAGATCTTCGATGAGTCATCAAATTCTACGGAACTTGTTCCTGCAGTAAAAGTACCAGCTGAATACATATTCCAGGAACCGCCTACATTGATATCATAAGATCCGCCGTTTAGATCGCCATCTATGATTGCTATTCCATTATCAACATTAATATTGTCCAAAAGATTAACATCATCACTTCCTGAAGTTGCTGTATTATTTATTACCAGGTCATAGAATGTATAGCCGCTTGTCGTTATATTCTGGTCAGCAGCAGAGCCATCCAAAGTAACACTGGACATTTCAGCAATAAAATTGCCACCCGTTGCATCCCAATCGCCTTCAAAATTAATAGTAGTACCATCACCCTCAACATCATCTGTCGCATCAAAAGTACCATTAATATCAATTATTCCTCCAATATCAAGGTCATAACCGTGTGTATTTAATGTATCGCTGTAGTTAACGGTAAGCGTGTCTGCAACAAGGTCTGTTGCCATATCTGTGACTTCTGGTGAACCGCCGATAACAAGATTTCCTATATTGGTAGAACCGATAGCATCTGTGTAGGTTAGATCTCCATCGAAATTGATGGTACCAGCGCCCTTGGTCAATGTCCCACCTGTAAGCGTAAAATCTCCTGCAACTTTTATATCAGGGTTGTTTGCTGAAAGGTCAAAGATACCATCAACAAGAACAAAGTTCCCATTGATATCCATGTTATCGGAAGGTTGATATGTAGCAGAACCTCCGGCATCATCAATTGTCAGATTATAAAATGTTTGCCCACCGGATGTAATTGTCTTTGTCCCTGATGCAGCATTAAAGTTAACTGAACCGGTTGAAAAATCAACCGTACCGCTTGAATATGTCCAGTTACCATCGACATTAAGGGTATTTGAACCAAAACTGAGCTGGCCTCCGGATATTGTAATATCCCCGATTGACGCTTCTGCCGTTAAAGTAACTGTACCTACATCAATAGTAACAATATCTCCCTGACCAGGATAATCAACCCCCTCAGTACTTCCTGCATTACCCCAGGTAACACCAGAGCTCCAATCCCCTGCTGCTGAATCTTCAAAAACAGCTGGTGGATCATTACATATTAAAGTTGCATAATCATAGTAATCAAGATCTCCTGTCCCATGACATCGAATATTATATTCCCCTGAACTAACGCAAACTATATTTCTAGTTAAGCTTATCATTGCTCCTGAACATGTATCCCCATTACAATCTATATCAGTATCATCAGCCGGAATTGTCGCATAACCCCCTGATGTTTCATCTTCCGCAGCAATCGTACATTGGGTCCCATCAGATGCACAGATAACTTCAACACTTTCTCCGACATTAGCACTATAAGTAGCAGAATTTGAACTAATTGTAGTACAAGGAATTGCAACCGGAGGGGGATCCGTCCATTTTTTCTTTTCAACAACCTTTCTGCCTTCTAAATTCTCAACAGTAATCTCCGTCACATATTCTTTTTCAATCGTGTCATGAACAAGCCATTGCCCCTTCCATTTTCCATCAAATCCATCACCTTGAATCAATTCCAGATCTACAACATCCACACCTTTTTCATGAGGAAATGTTGCTTTTATGGACGAAATACCTACCTCATCTTTTACAGAAACTCCCACTTGCATTGTATCTCCGGGATGTACATCCAGAGGAAAAAGATACCCATTTTCAATGAAAGGCTCTCCTTTTTTTGGCGTTGGAAGGTCTAATGGATAAGATTCAGGATATCTTTGCTGAGCCCATCTATACCAGATCTCTCCTATAATCTGATTGTCTAGGGTACTCATTTCAAAATCCTTATCATCATCGATACTTTTCTGCAATGCTTTTTCCTCTTCTGATTGTTCAACGACAACCTGCTCCGCAATGATAAATTCTACATTATATATATATTCGTCATAAATTTTAGATTTCAAGATAACATTGTCGAAAACATGATTTAATGTCTTATAAAATGCTTTTACATACTCATAGTTACCTCCAATTGCCCATAATCGGATGATCCCTCGTTGTTTGAGCCTCTTCTTAAGGATTTGAAAATACTCAATGGAATAAAATGAAGAAACCGTATCAAGGATTGGAATATTGAGATCGATATTTATGAAATCGTATTGGCTTTTATCCTCTGCCAAAAAATGTTGAACATCATCAATAATAATTTGAGATCTTGGATCAGTAAGTAAAGAATCATTTTTAAAATAGCCCAATGTTTCTTTAAGAACCGAATTGATATCTATAGTTTTTAACTGGGAAACATTTTCATTTTTTAAAATGGAATGAGCAGAATAACCACACCCCAATCCGACATCCAAAACGTCACTGCCTTTTGGGATTTTATTTAGGATTATTGAAATATTCTTCTGCGTCAAGGGGTATGAGGGAGAACATTGCAAGATCTCTTCAATATAAAGTTCTGGATATCCACTATCGCCTTTTGAAACAATTACTTTTCCAAATTCGGAATCTTTCTTGAATAACACATTCTTTTTGTCTGCACTAGCATAAGGAGATACAAATATGAGAGTGGAAAAAAAGAACAGAATTAATATTCTTATTATTAATTGTGACGATATGTTTTTCAATTTTACTTTATTTTATTAAATAATATTAATATTTTTAGAATTATGCATAAATTTATTAATAAAAAATAAGAATGTTTAGAAAAATTATTAACTTTTTTTCAATTTAATTTTTTGTTCGTGAAAAATATTATTTGGAATGAAAATCATTTGGATTCTTTAAGTTACAACCGTGAATAAAGTTTAAAAACGCTCTTTTTGCATGACTTTTTAGATAGCAATAACAATATATAAATTGTAATAGTTTTATTACTAATTAAGGGCTAACTCAAGTGATTTTTGAATTATTTTAGTGCTTATTTTGATAGATTTTTGTTAGACGGGAGAATTGAAAGGATTGGATGAAAAATTACAAAATTGCAAGAACAAGGGGGCAGGTTCCTTTCCCTTGTTCCTTTAAATTTTTTTAATTCGGGAGATCATTTCCTTGTAGACTTTTTCATCACGACGCATACCAATTTTCAAGACCAAAACAAGGATTTCCTTGTCTTCAATACGATACACAACACGATAATCAGAAATTCTTAGTTTCCAAAATCCTTTAAGTTGATATTTTAAGGGTAAACCACAATCTTTGGGTGAAAAACTGAGTTTTTTATAGATAGTCTTGATAATTTTCGATCTATCTTTTTGAGGGATTTTCTTGAGATCTTCTTCAACGACTAGTTTATGTATCCGTATTTTCCACATACTATTTTAGAAGTTCTTCAATGGCTATATAATCGTCATCTTTGCTACCTTCCAAGCGCATTTTTGCTATAGTTCCCAAAACAATATCTTCTGCAATATCTACAACCTCCTGCATATGATCAAATTCTTCCGAAGACATTATGACTGCCTGGGGCTTGTGACGCTTCTCTATTATTACCAAGCCTTTACGTGCCTTTTCGAGTATCTTATCAATACCTTTTCGCAATTCAGAAACACCTACTAATATTGTATCTTGCTTTATGTCTATCATTTATCCCTCCAAATTTCATCAATAATGATCAAATAAAGAATAACATTTGGCTATTCAATTGTCAATCTAATTGTCAATTTACTTGCCAATAATAGGGGACTCCGTACCCTATTATTGAAAATCAAAGCTTGGAGTGCAGTAATAGTTTGTGCCGTTGTAGTAACAGGATACAATGTCTACGTCAGCCATTCCGCTGGATAAAGCTGGTGGAGAACCGCCAGGCCATTTGATATCGGCATCCCATGTCGTAACATTACGCCCGCCGGTTCCATCTTGTATTATTCTTAGCAAGAAATTGGCAACCCCTGCTGCAGGATTTGTAAAATTGACTGTAGAGTTATCATTATCAAGCGTAATAACCTGTTTATTACCGTTACCCCAATCTACAGTATATGGATTAGCAGCTCCTGCACTATATTCATTTGAATAAACTATAGTATTATTGACTTCGAGCCTTTCATTTGGAGATGGAGTCCCGATACCAACATTTCCATCTAAAATTATCAGGTCGCCAGAGCCGCTCTCCTGCGTTTTGATAACCAGGTCATTTTCCGTTGAATCATAATAAATAGAAGCTTCCTGATTCTCTCCTAAATACAATTTTGAATCATCGGCATCGATAG
>Ga0156549_156_pt3 | contig 36632 bp, 46 predicted proteins | sample RifOxyB2_FD_111944 | JGI IMG/M metagenome (GOLD analysis project Ga0156549, IMG submission 111944) | Omnitrophica WOR_2 bacterium RIFOXYB2_FULL_38_16 | reverse complement strand
TATCCGAGAAACAGCTGAAATTATCGGAGTATAGAAAAACCGGGTTCACCAAATGTTATATCTGCTGAAACTTGATGAAAAGATTTTATAGTATCTACTACAAGATAAAACTGGCGAGAACTGCATGGAAAGACAACTACGGGGTCTTCTCTACTTACCGATCGAGGATCAGTTTAAAGCGGTTGTAAAATATCACAAATCTAAAGAAACTGATTTATTTAAATGTCTTCTCACAAGCATTTATAACGGCTTAAACCACTTTCGAATTGGTTGAAAATTAAGCGGCCGAATTATCACCGATAGAGCATTAACTAAAATGCCACATTTACCATTGAAAATCTCCAGGTGAAAGCCTGTTCCAATCCCCATTTTGCTTAACAAAGGTCTCTTGATGATTCTTTCCTATATCGCAAATTATCCTTAGCTCCATATTCTTCTTATAATATGTGCAAATAGCTCTCATTTTATGGTCTTCTATAATGCTATTTATTTCAGACTCATACATAAGGAAATTCATCCAATAGGCTTCCAGTGCCCAGCTACCATCCCCGACAGCACAAATTCCATTAAATCCTTTTTCCAAAACTTTATTCTCAAGCTCCTCCCAACTATCTATCATTCCCCTTGAAAAAAATGTTCCTTCTTTTATATACGTAGTTTTATAATCCTGTATTAATATTTGTTCATTGTTAATAGAATAAACTGGATTTTCAAAGGATTTAAGTAAATAGCCGTTTGCATCTTCTGCTTTCATAAATTCTGGAAGAGCCCATAAAACAAATTCATTATTCTCTAATCCGGATTTTAAAAAAGGAATTACAATATCCAAATACTCTTCTTCGGATTCATAAAATAAAGCCGTATGTTTATTTGAAACAAGAGAACTCATCGCAGTAAACCTCTAAGAATTCTTAATATACATTTTTTTAAATTTATAATTTTCACAAAATACTTTCAAAAATACAGATTAACTATAATCCTTAATTATCTGTTTTTCAATCCTTTTTAAATCTAAAAACAACTTTCTGCAGTTAGAAGTTATTTCATAACACCTTAAGCGTTTGTAAAATAACTTTAATTTAGTCACAGAGACTCCCCACGTTGGACTCGAGGCGTAATTGGGTAAAGCCCTCTAAGTGCAAGGAAATACGTATACTTGTGAAGATGTACCAGCGCCGCGGTCGCAGCACATCCCCGATCCATTAACTAAACGAACACCTTTAGTCTTTGGCATTGAAGTTCCTATCCATATTGCATACAATAAGTTATGGCAAGTGCAGGACCTGGGCCTTATGGTATTTCGACAAACAAACGCATTACTAAAAGAATTTTGCAACAAAGCGCCAGCGGGTACCAAAACTACTAAACATTTTTACATTTTTTTCGAACCGAGGAAAGGTCACGATCTATACAAATTGAAAGTTATACCTTCAATTTACATACTTCATGAAAGTGAAGAACTGTCTTTTGAAAAGTTTACTCAGACAATTTTAAACGACTAAAACGCTCCTTAACAATCCCAATAAATCGCCCTTGTTTTTCTTCATCAATAAAAGAAGACTCTATCATTTTTTTCATTAGATTGAACTTATTCTCAAATTTCACATATCTAACTTTTTCTGGAATTTTGCAATATTCAGCAAGTATATCAAAATCTTTTCTCTCAAGATTATTTTGTTTTCCATTAATAGTTAACGCAGAATCCTTGCCTTTAGGGATAACTAACTTTGAACAAACTATGTCATAAGCAGGAGCTAACCGTCTCTCAACATCATCATACGTGATTAAGGAATAATTTTTAAAATGAGCATCCCCATTACCCAACAAAAAGTTTAACACAACTATCTCATATAAAAGTTGGACATCTAAACCAGGGACCGCAGAAACAGCATTTAATTTTCGGCAAATTTCTTCCACAGACCCAACATATTTATCATCCTTCTCCAATGCTTGTTGAAAATCCTCTTGATTATATTTCTGCCCCTTATTCCTGTCATAGCGTTTCACAATATAAGCCAAGCTGTTATCTTTTAATGGTAAAATACAATGTTCAGGCACAGAGATACCAACGGCCTCTGCAATATCCATGCAACACTGCTCATTCTCTGGAATATTCGCATAAGCCAGTGTTTGAGGTTTCAATATATATTCTCCTCCTCTAGCAACCGAAACTAACATGTTCTTCTTTCTATCAAGTTTTACAGATAATTTTGGTTGCACTCCCGATATAGAAAGTTTGCCCGTTAATTCCTGTGCTTCTAAAGATACTTCCGACAAGCTGAAATCTATCTTAGGCCAATCAGGCATATTAAATATTTTCTTTAATAATTTATCATCCATTTTCATTTCCTCGATCATCTTTTTGAACAGTGACTGCACCAATAGTATCCACATTTGTTGTTGATAAAAGAATACCAAACAAATCCCTACTATCAACATGCTGTGTTTTACTTACTATATTTAAGTACCATCCCTCGGGGAGGAGTCCTTTAAAGAACGAAAACAACTTTTCGGATTCAAATGGTTCTTCCTGAACAGGCAACGATACAGATATAGATATATTTTTCTTTACAAAACCTTTATCATATTGGAAAAAATATCCATCCTCTATTTCTTTTAAAATTCCGGCTAATTCATCTTTATAATAAACTTTTGCATGTCTTAATTTCTTCATTGAATTTTCCTAGCACTAACTTTTTCAAGAAGCGCTGATTCATTTCTTTTCAATTCCGTTTCACAATAATTCGCTCACGGGAATCAATCCTTCTGTCGATCTTCCCTGTTTGTAGGCTTAATTTCTAAATGATAACCTAAAAATTCTAAAACCGTATTCACCTTATCTAGACGAACAGTAGCCTTACCCTGTTCTAGTTCTCTGAGAAATCTTAAGCCTACTCCTGATCTCTTAGAAAATTCAACTTGAGTTAATCTAGCTTTCTTACGTAACTGTTTAATTTGTTTGTTTATATTGTCCATGATGTTATAAATATATCACCTATCGGGTATATTTTCAACACATATTTTTAAATTATATACCCTTTAAGGTGTAATAATAAATAATACGTACCCTAAAGGGTATACAAACAAAAATTAACTCTTAATATATACCCTTTAAGGTATATTATGACAAGTATTTTACACTAAAACCCTCCCCGTTCAGAAATTTAAGCGCACAATTAATGCCGCGATCATCTGTTTGCCCATGTATTTCATGTTCACGGGAACGAAACTCGCTATAAAACATGGCATCCTTCCTGTCACACTTCCCGCAAATTGCAGACTTGTCAAAGCAAATATTATGAAAAATACACCAATAGAATAGAGGCTCAGCCCTATAGCTGAAACCTTAAGATATGCAGATGTTTTGAATGAAGCATCTGTAGACACAATGGCTTAAGTAGGCTTACGCATTTATGTCAACAGAGCCAGAGTCTCTCAAATGCTCAATCTTATTAATCTTGATGAACGTATTAGGGAGTACCTGCTTTCAATCGAAGATCCGATAAAACACAATTATTTTACTGAAAGAAATCTCAGAAAAATTGCTGTCATTAAGGACAAAAAAGAGCAAAATTTAAAAATTAGGAAATTTTTTGAGGAAATAGATATTGAGAATTAATATCTATTTAAAATTCGCTCACCCCGATCGTGACTCGAAGCGAACAAATCATGAAGTCCGAAAACCTAACTCAAACTGCCCTTGCAGAAAAGCTTGGAATCTCGCGGGTGAGGATAAGCCAGTATTTGAGCCTGCTGAAACTGCCGCAAGAAAAAATCAAATACATTCTAAAATATGGCAAATACGAAATTATAACATAACGAAGCCTAAGGAATTCGACTAAAGCAAAATGATTAAATATAATCCCCACCTAAATTGCTAAATCTGTTTTTTCGTCATCAAATATAAGTTCGGGCTTTACATAAAAAGCCATACCAAATGTCAAAGGCCCAACACGGCCGATATACATCATCAAAATTATTATCAGTTTACCCAGCACGGTTAACGTTGCAGTAATACCCATACTTAATCCTACCGTTCCTAATGCTGACGCTGCTTCAAAAATAATGTCCAGAAACAAACCTTGTTCTGACAGCATCAATAGATATGTCCCGATGACCAGTGTCGAAATATAAAAACTCAGTGTTGCCACTGCCATCCTGACGCGATCATCCGGTACTGTCGCGCCAAAAATACGTACCTTTCTATCCCCCTTGATAGCACTCTTCATCAATCCCCAGATAGCTGAGAAAGTAGTTGTCTTCAGCCCCCCTCCTGTTCCTGATGGCGAAGCTCCGATTATCATTAGAATGCAAATCAACATAATAGCTGATTTCGACATTGTACTGATGGCAACAGTATTAAATCCTACTGTCGTAAATGCAGTCATTGCTTGAAAAAATGAATACATAAGCCTATTTTCATTAGCAACACCGCCACCATAAATCTCCGTAAGAAACATCAATGCGGAACCAATCAAAAGAAGCCAAAATGTTATTGAAAAAATAACCTTTGTCGTTAAAGTAACATGTTTTTCTTTTCCCCTTACGAGTCGCCAGACATCAACAAAAACAATAAATCCCATCGCACCTAATATGCTCAATATAGAAATTATGGCATTAAGGCTGAAATTATTTGCCAATCCTTCGAAACTATTAGGAAATAAGCTGAACCCTGCAGTACAGAAAGCAGAAATACTGTGAAATATTGCATTCCAAACAGGATTCTCAACTCCAGCATGCCAAAAAACAAAAAATAATCCTATTGCCCCGATAATTTCTACTGTTACTGAGAAACAAATGACGCTCAAAATAAACTTTTCGATCTTGAAATTCTTGGGTATGCTGAATACAATTTGGGCAATATTCTTTGAGCTGTCATCAAGATACTTCTTGTTAGATAGTATTACAAATGAGCTAAAAGTCATATATCCGATACCACCCAATTGAATAAGGATGAGAATGACCAGTTGACCCCAAAAGTTATAATCGTTATTTATCGTGACCGTAGTTAGTCCTGTTGTTGAAACTGCGGATGTAGCGATAAAAAGATTGTCCAACGGATGGACAACGTTTTTGTGCATAATCGGAAGGCACAACAAAATAAAACCTATAAAAATATAAGACATATAACCCAATACTACCAAACGCACAGAATTAACCGCTCTAAGGCGGCAAAGAAAAATATTAAAATAATCTTTCATAGACCTCTCCTCATTAATTCTATCCTAAAACGAATAGTAGTCCAATAAAGGCACTATTTCCGCCAGGTCGCAGGAATAAATAATAAAAGAATAGCATGTAGCTCCATCCTTCCGGCAAGCATAAGGAATATTAATGTCCATTTACTCCAAATTGTCATCCAAGCGTAATTCTGCATTGGTCCAACTGCTCCTAAACCAGGGCCTACACTGCTTAAAGCAGAAATAGAAGCGCTGATGGCTGTCACAATGTCACAAGATTCAAAAATTAACAATAACATTGCTCCAAATACAAATAATACAATATAAATAATAAAATAGCTCATAACAGAAAGTATTATTTTTTCTGATAAAGCTACTCCATTAAGCCTAACAGAGATTATTGCATGTGGATAAATATATTGTTTGATTGTCTGAAACGATTTCTTAAAAGAAACTAGGACCCTAACAACTTTAAAACCTCCGCTAGTTGACCCTACACAACCCCCCACAAACATCAGAATCAAAAGAATGCATTGCGCTCCATACGGCCATTGAGCAAAATCTGTTGTAGCATAACCAGTTGCTGTCATTATTGAAACAACCTGAAATACTGAATCTAGAATATTATCAAATATTTTTCCATGAGATGATAATAAAATTGCACATATCACAGAACCTCCAAATAACAGTGCAAAATATAGCCATATTTCCTCACTTTTAAAAATATTTCTAAATTGACCTCTCAATAATTTTATATAAAAGGAAAAGTTGACCCCACCCGAAACCATAATAAATATAATAATCCATTGGATATTCCGCCCATAAGCACCTATGCTGGCGTTTTTTGTTGAATATCCTCCTGTTGCAATAGCACCAAATGCATGACAGATGGCATCAAATATTGGCATACCATTGAAATAAAGCAATAAAACAGATATGACTGTCAAAAAAATATAAATTATCCACAATAAACTGGCTGTCTTACGGATCTGGCTACTCATTTTAGATGAGTCTATCCCTGATGACTCAAAATTATAAAGTCGCATTGAAGTAATCCCGAAACTGGGAAAGAGCGCAATAAAAAATGAAATAACGCCAAGACCACCTAGCCAATGAGTCAAGCTACGCCAAAACAATATACTTCTTGGCAAGATCTCCACATCCTTAAATATACTTGATCCTGTTGTTGTAAATCCGCTAACTATCTCAAAAACCGCATCAGTGTAATTAGGGACAACTTCCATCAAATATAAAGGAAGAGCACCCCATAATGAAAGTAAAACCCAACTCAGGCCAACAATACTTAAAGTATCTTTATATGTTGCTTGTTCTATTTGTAATTTTTTAACTTTAAATATAGAAATAATAAAGACAGAAAAGATTAAACCGAGCAGAATTGTAAAACCAAAGGCTCTTATCCCTTGATTTGGATCTTCATCAGAAAGAGCCCAAAGCAGTGGAAAGATCATAACGAGAGATACAAGAAAGAGTATCCTGCATACAAAATTAAAAACAAATCTTTTGTGCATAAAAATAATACCAGGGGTTACCTGCATTCCTCTGGTATATCCTCCCTATTACGCTTACGAAGTTAGCTGTCGGGTTCGGGCCGGGTAGCCCTATTCCATTTCTGGAGACTTACCCCAAGCCATTGCTGGCTAGTTGGTTCCTCCGCTTCTCTCTTATTATTCTAATGACATTAGAGAATTAAGCTTATTATTTTAAAAACATATCACCTTCGATCTAACAAGTCAATGTTTTTAACTATAATTTTATTCATTAATTTGAGAATAAATAGGAATAAATAGAAATAAATAGTATCAGAACTCCATTACTACTTATTTCTCAATTACTTATATCAAAACTCTTCCCGAACATCCTAGATGCGAACAATTAATCTATAAAACATTGCGACAAAAAGCCTTGGGGAGTTCTGATACTAGTCATTCCTGATACCATTTATTCTAGTTATTCAAATTAAATTTCAAATATGTTTCTCTCCCTTCACCGCGGCAGCTTCCCATTTCCCGATACCATCCATGACATCCTTAAAGCACAACTTGGCCAGTTCGTCAAAGTTACTTTCAAGAATTCTCTGAATGCGGCCCGGCTTTGAATAGAACTCCCTCATGCCCCAGGCACCAAGCCGCCCGAGCTCTTCAATGCTCAAATGTTCCGTCGGGATAACGGGATGAAGAAAATCCCACTTAAGCATGTCGAGATTGTCAGGGTCGATCCACCCTCGTTTAATGCCATCAGCCCAAATTGGAGAACCCGGCGGTGGGGTTAGATACCCGACCCACATCACATCCGGGTCAACCTGCTCAGCAAATTCAAAACGTTTCTTAATGATCGCTTCGGTATCATAATCGAACCCGATCATGATATCTCCGACAATGGCAATGTCATTTCTGCGGAGGATCTCGATGGTCTTGAATATTTGTTCGACCGTTATCCCTTTGTCAAGCTTGCGTAATTCATCGTCGCTCGCAACTTCAATTCCAAAAACTGCCATAAACAAACCCGCCTTCTTCATAAGCGGAATGTCTTTTTCCATTCTCACCCAATCACTGGCACACCCTAAACTCACCCATTTCATATTAAGATTGCGTTTTAACTTTTCTTCACAGAATTCCCGTACCCGTTTAGGGTTCAGGTTGAAATTATCTTCCTGGATGACCACAACCTTGGTCCCGGATTTTTTCTCCAAAAGCTCGACCTCATCAACAACTTTTTGCGCGGATTTTGCCCTCCAGAGCTTAAAATGCTTAAGCGCCCTTGGATCATGCTCGCTCCACTCGTAACAAAAAGTACATCCATGGGTGCAACCTCGTGAAGTCACGATCTCCGCAAACGGCTTCCAATAAGTGTGCCCCACATATTTGTCCATTGGGAAAAGGTCGTAGGCAGGTAAAGGTAAGCTGTCCAAATCCTTAATAAGTCCCCGAACCGGGCCAAAAACGACCGAACCATTAAGCCGCGAGGATAACCCCGGAATATCGCTAAGATCGGCTTTCCCTTTATTTAGCGCCTCCATTAAATCATTAAATGTGAGTTCGCCTTCACCCATAACAACGAAATCAATGGCCAGATTCTTTTCGAGTGTTTCCTTTCCAAAAAATGAATACCACAGACCACCGACAACAATTTTCGTCCTGGGAAGGACCTTCTTTACAGCCTTAGCCGTATCATTAAAATATTTCTGCACCGCAAATCCCCCATACGAATGCAGAATATCCCCTAAAACAACAACTTCGGGATTCTTCGCTTTTACTTGATTCAGCATCGCGTCAAAGGGGATCTCAAGCGCTTTACAATCCAAAACTTCCGCTTGAATTGTCCCCTTCTCTCGAGCATAGGCAGCCCACTGAGCGTGCATTTGATTAGGAGCAACATGATGACCATGTGTTGCCCAAGAACCCAACTGCGGTGTCAAAAATAAAACTTTCATTATTCTTCTCCTATTTAACGATGCCTTTTGACCAAATATCCATAACAGTTTCCAGCGCCTGCTGAAAACTCACACCTTCCTGCTGCAAAATCTCCGGATCAATAATATTATTTACCGCACCCAAATACGCCCGAACCGCTAATGCAGGGTTGATCGATCGGAATTTTCCTTTTTTGATACCTGCGCTAACGAGTTTTTCCAGATCCATGACCTTCTCAGAACGGAAATCAACAAACTCCTGCCATAATTCCGGCAACTCAAGCTGAATGTCTTTTAAGAAATGCTCAAACCACGGTGCTAGTTCCTGCTGCAAGAACAGGACATTTAACGAAATGATTTTGAGCGGTTCTTTTTCTGTTTTTTCAATTTTGAGCTGATAATCATTGATCTTATTTTTTATTCTCGCAACCAGACCTTTGGCGATATCTATTTTGCTAGAAAAATGCAGATAGATTGTATTCTTGCTCATTCTTAGATCAGTGGCAATCTCATCCATTGTGACCTTGCGGTATCCGAAACGAACCATGCGGTTCTGGGCAGCAGTCAGAATCTTATCAGCTACAGGATCGATCTTTTTCATAATTGGCCTCCATAATACTCGTTTAGTATTTTGAGTATTCTATCAAATTTTCCTGCCCTGTCAATAAAAAAAGCCCTTTCGCGAGCAAGGGCTTATAAATGAAGAGCCATTCTTCTTAACTGTTTATTTTACTTTCATCTTTATTTCTTCACACATTACTTACAGATCAACCGAACTCCCCTCCTGGACCAAGATACAATTCTTGCCAAAGCTTTCTTTTATAAAACCGGTTGCGGCTATACCAGTACAATGCATCGGGCTCACGCGTTCTACTCCCACCCGTTTAAGCTCGTCAACCACAATTTTGATATCCGACGCCGTGCTGTCCTTTAAGTGCATGCCTCCCATGACCCAGAAGACCGGCTGGCCAAAATCTTTCGCAACCTTATCAAGAATATTTATGATCCCTGGATGCGCACAGCCTGTCACGAGCACCAACCCTTGCCTTGTCTTGACAACGATCGCTTGCTCTTCAACGGCCTCATTATTGTAGATTCCACGAACCAGCCCGGTCGTATAAATCCCGTCTCCGATCTCTCTTGGGGCATTGACCTCAACAACCTCAGCACCTGTTGCCGTAAGCTTTTCCTTTATTGCTTTTCCGGATCCGGGACAAATATAAACCGTCACACTCTTATGTTTCTCTAAAAAAGGCCACAACCCCGACAGGTGATCCCAATGATCATGGGAGATCACAATGTGCTGAATTTTTGAAGTGTTGATCTTCATCCGAGACAAGTTAGCCATAAAGACTTTGGCAGCACCGAAGGTGTCAAAAAGGACGTCTTCTCCTATTAAATAAGAAACGCCCCATCGTCTCATGAGGCGTTGCCATTTTGTTGAACCCTCTGCAATTAAAGTTAATTTCATTTATTTATCCGTATTGCTTGAACCGGACAGACCCTTTCACACCCTGAAAGTTTATCGCATTTCGATTCGTCTGTTACCTTGCATTTGCCGCCCTGTTTATCGATATACAGGATCTTTTTCGGGCAAAGTGACACGCATTCGCTGCAGCCGATACATAACTCTTCATCAATAAGCACGATCTTATTCATACCTCAGACACCTCCTCATTTTTACGGCCTATCATAAGGAATACGGAAAATTTCCGTGCGACCCCATCAGCCCCGGTCTTAAACACCTCTGCTGCCTGAACATCACGAACATAAGTAAACCCAGCCTGCTTTAAAACACTTCTCAGGGCTTCTCGGTCGAACCCGTAGTGAAAGATACCATCATCCGTGTCGTGGAATCTTCCGTTGTCAGGATCAAGGTCCGCAAGGCAAAGATAACCCGACGGTAATAACACTTTATAGAATTGATCAATGAGTGGCCTAATGTCCTTAATATGATGGAGCGTCATACTACTCACGGCCAGATGAAACTGACCGTCTAGACAATCGCCGTTATCAAGATCAAGATGGTGAACTTCTACCCCGGAAATCCTCTGTTGAGCAATCTTCTTCTTAAAGACATTCAACATCCCCCGGGAGCTGTCGAAGCCGCTTACTGAACGAACCAGCGGCTGCAACTGAAGTGACACGAGACCTGTTCCGCAACCAAAGTCCAGAACATCCATGTCCTTCGTCAGCACGATCTCGCGCAAAATGCTCTTGGAAACATCGTTCGCCAGGTTGACCCGCATAGGCTTATCGTCCCAAGAGTCAGCCTCCTTGTCAAAATCTCTCTTTTTGTTGTTTTTCATACCTACAATGTCCCTCGCACACATCCTAACCGCTTTCCGATCATTTTAATGACATCCGTGTCCTGCACAAGAACCTTCAATCGTGATCTCCCGCAGATTGCCAGCCTTATACTTTTCCAAAACCTCACTTACAGTTTTCCCCTCGATCTGATAGGCCTTAATGCCAGATGCGTTCAGTTTGTGCACCGCGCCAGCTCCCATACCTCGGCAAACCACCGCACCTACTGCGACAGAGCCCAACACCTTTAAGGGCTGGCAAATTCCGTGCACATGATGAGCGTTCGTATTGTCAATGACCTGGATGTCCCCAGTTGTAATGTTACATACTGTAAAGAACGGTGCACTACCAAAATGGTCGTGAACCTGCGCTTTCAATCCTTCTTTTGTTAGTGTCGGCACACATATATTCATTGCTTTTCTCCTTTAATTAAACCCTTTTGTTGTAATGCCCGAAGTTTCGGACAATTTATCTTTAACGCTTTCCCCCGGATAAGGGCTTCTGCGATCTTGGCGTGAGCCCTGGCAATAGTGTTCCCGAATGTCTGCCGAGAGATCTTCATCTCTTTAGCAGCATCTTCCTGGTACATCCCATCAAGGTCTGCAAGGCGGACAGCTTCCATTTCGTCAACCTCAAGAACCACCTCATCCAATGCATCCATAGGAATACCGCGAGGCTTAAAATAAGCCGACTTAAGATCGAGGCATATTTTCCTGCGCTTACAAGGTCTGGGCATATTGGCTCACTTCTATTATTGGCATATGCCAATAATATCAACGCAACGATATTTTGTCAATTCTTATTTTAGTAACTGGGTCAAAAGAATAATTGGGAAATTGATTGGAATAGACGGACAATTAATCTATAAAACATTGCAACAAAAAGTCTTGCGGAGTTCTGATACTAGTTATTCTAGTTATTCATTCCTAGTTATTCTTTATTGCGGTTCGTACATTTATGAACTTCTATTGAAACATGTTCTAGCCCAATGTTCTTTGGCAGCAATTCTTTATAATAATCTGGCTGTTGAGGCTCTGATGAAACAACCGATATAATCGTACTGAACATATTAGGTCCAACGATCCACAAATGGATATCTGAAACCCGGTTGTCTGAAACACATTCTATACTTTTCTTTATTTTCTCGACAACTTCATTATCCCCCTGCCTATCAAGCAGGACAGAGCTAGCTGTTCGCAATAACCCAACTGACCACCGGAACACTAATAATGACCCTAACATTCCAATAACAGGGTCTATCCAAATAAGGCCAAAATACTTGGCCATCAATAAAGCAGCTATAGCTAAAACAGATGTAAGGGCATCCGCTAAGACGTGTAAATATGCAGACCTTAAATTATGGTCATGGTGATGTTCATGCCCGTGCTCATCATGCTCACTTTTCTGTTCAAGGATAAGAACTGACAGGCCATTAATAATAAGGCCTACAGTCGCAACAAAGATTGCTTGATTAAAGGCTATAGACACAGGATTAAAAATTCTTTCAACACTACCCCACGCCATCATAAGGGCAAAAACCGCAAGGAGAATTGCGCCAGTAAATCCCCCTAATGAATTAACTTTTCCTGTGCCAAAACTGTACCGCCTATCATTTGCATGCCTCCTGGCATAAACATAAGCATAAAGATTGATGATCAGCGCTGTCGCATGTGAAGCCATATGCAAGCCATCGGCAAGCAAAGCCATAGAACCGAAAACAAAACCAGCAACAATCTCAACAAACATTGTTACGCCGGTAAAACCAATAACTAAAGCAGTTCGCAGCTCACCCGACCTTTTTTTATCCTGCCCAAATGTGTGCAGATGCTTCCAATTTTTTAAATCATCTGTATGCATAATTGATTACCTGAAACACTCATTTACTATATGAATCCATCTATAACAATGATCACATTATCACAAAACACAAAAATTCCCAGCCACATTTTATACAACTGGGGTTTTATTATTGAACCCGAAAACAAAGATCTCGGATCTTCAAAAAAAATCCCCCGCGAAAACGAGTTTTACAACTGGTTAAACACAACAACTTAGAACACTTTAAAATTCTTACTATCCGCCTATTAATATTTTTTCTGTATCTTTACGCTCATTTTGTACTGCAAAGTCTATCGCTGATAATCCATGATCCCCTTTTACACTTGGATCTGCTCCCTTTTGAAGCAATAATCTTACAATTTCATTATATCCATGCTGAGCAGCAAACATAATTGGCGTAGATCCATCATTTGCCTTTGCATTAACATCCGCTCCCTTAGCTATAAGCAATTCAGCACAATCAATTTTCCCTAGGTTAGACGCAAATATGAGAGCGGTATATCCCTCCGCATCTCTATCCTCAATCTCAGAATTAGCATCAAGAAGAACTTTAACGCTCTCATCTTTACCACTGTATGCTGCAGCCATAAGAGGCGTTAATCCCATTTCATCCGCTGAGTCAACGCTCACTCCAGAATCAAGCAGTCTCTTAATTTCCTGAATGTCTCCCTTAGCAGACGCACTGATAAGTTGTTGTGCTTCCATTGTTCGCTTTTCATATGCCATTCTAGCCTGCCCTATTACTTCATGCGCCTTATGAAATAGCGGCGAAAGAGGCGATTTATTGTTTCCTAAATCATTCTCTTTTATTTCAACCGCATAAATACCGCTGTACGTTAAAAAATAGAAGCGAGTATTGCCTCTTGAAGGCAAAGGAAAAGAATCAGTTAATTCTGCATATTCAAGAAACGAGGATGCCGATTTAATATAATCATCCGAGACATTTCTCACTTCTTCATATTCCCCAAGACCAATCATCCCACCACCATTACTAAAATAAAGGCTTACTGTTCCATCTGCTATAGCTGAAAGAGTGATCACAGCATCATTATCACCTGTTTCCATTAAAACCGCCCATACCTTATTTCCAGACAATGGATCAAGCCCAATTTTTGATGGGTTTAATTCTAATACTTGCTGACGAAGGCCAATATAAACATCAACAGGCTCATATGCCTTTGCAACCTGATCGCCAAAACCAAACAATCCTAAAAATGATGATAAAATTCCAGCCATAATAATTCCTTTTTTCATTTCTTTATCTTTCTATTGTTCTAGTTGTTCTATTATTTTGAAGTAGTGCTTACTCCTAACAAACGTTCGGGAAGATGTGTTTTTAATGCTGGCCCACCCATACACCTAGCACAATTACCTTCACAATCACAATTACTGCTAAGCTGCTTCCACTTATCCCCACAGTATCGCAGATTTGAAGAACTCGATGATAAGCTTGATATTATTTCAATATCTGATCCTGATATCTGCAAAACGCCAACTTCCATCAAAAAATATAAATCTTTTCTTACAGATCCTTTCCAGTCATATTCTTCTGGCTTAATTTCAGATACGACAGGATAATTCTCTTCTCTCATAATATACGGCAGTCTTACCGTAATGCCTTTAAATCCAAGAATCGAAGATGTTTTTCCTATGATAACCTCAACTCTTTCATCAAAATGAGACCTTAATGTTATATAATCATCGCTAACTACACACGTTTCCTGGGAGCATAAATTCTCTAACTTTTTTGTATCAATTTTTAAGTTTCCGACATTTAGTGTGAATTGCGAGTCGATTGCCATACATGCCCTAACCTCACTTCCTAAAAATAAGCATAAAAATGAAAAGACAGCTAAAATGATTAAAATTTTATTTCCCATCTCCTCCTCCTTTTTACCTAGTATACCACCGAAGAATTACAAGCAATATGAAGAATTGAATATTTACAATTAAAACAAAAAAGCCGGTGCAAGTAATTAACTCACAACGGCTTATGCAAAATAAACTCCCCGATCGTGACTCGAAGCGAACAAATTCAAAGGTTGTAAGTGAAGTACTGCCATACTTTTACAAATGGCAGAACAAAACGAAAACTTTGTTTCGGGGCCTAAACCTGACAATTTTCCTAAAAACAAGATTATCACAAAGAAAGAACAGCGCCACATTGATTATGTTGGATCCTATCAGAATCCTTTAGAAAAAACAATCGAGTTTGAGCGGATCATGAAAGCAGAAATTTTGAGCCAAAGCGCGCTTGCAAAAAAGCTCGGAATTTCAAGAGTTCGGATCAATCAGTACCTCTCCCTCCTAAAATTTCCAAAAGACCGACAACATGAAATCTTGCAATATGGCAAAGAAAGAATTATTACTGAACGAAGCCTAAGGAATTCGCCTAAAACAAAATTAAATAAAAATTCTCTCGAAATATTTTTCAATATAGGCATTACTAAATAATTTTCTCTGTCCCATTATCTACATCCGGCAACAATTGATCTTCGATCTGGTCAAAGCGAATTTTCCATTTAACGATCAGATATTTAACCAATGTTGGAACCGGTATGGTTGTAAGAACCGAAAGACAAACAATTGCATTAAAAAACTCTGGACTCAGCATCTTAAGATGAAGCGCTACATTGGCAGCTGCCAAAGTCGCCGAAAGCTGAGGCACAGTCATAAGGCCCGCGCATATTCCTTTTTTATGGTTAAATCCGGATAAGCGCATGGCCAGCCATCCTGAGATAACTTTACTTGAAACAAGGCCAAGAAAAGTCAATATGACAATCGCGACGTTCTCCCAAGCATTGAATAAAATTTTTAAATCAGTGTTCATTCCGATTGTCAAAAAAAGAAACGGTATTAGAAAACCGTAACCCATCCCTTCAATTTTTTGGTGAAGGATCTGGTCATTATCATGAAAACCGGGAGCACGGACAATCGCCATTCCAGCCACAAACGCCCCAACAATAACACTGATCCCGATAAATTCTCCTATCAACACCACCGCAAGCACGCCAACCAGAAAAAACGTCAGCCTTGAGTCATCACTGTGATGAATGCGCGAAAATACTTTCTGAGCGGCAACAGGGATCAGCCACATCGATAAACTAATATAGGCAAGAATAGCTGTAATAAATAACACAAAAAACCATGGGCCCCAAGAAGCAAGATCCATATGATCAAAAACTGAAATACTCCCCGGAACGCTCAGCATCGTGACATGTCGGCTCATCTGAATGCAAACAGCAAGCAAAACCAAGCTGGCAAGATCTGTTATAACGGTTGAAGCCAGCACAGCGACACCAAAACGCGTGCGTGTGACTTTCAGTTCCCGGATCACTGGAAAAACTATACCCACAGAATGAGACGCAAAAAGAGATGCATACACCAGTTTGCCAATCGTGTGCCCCGGCTCAAAAAACGCGTAAACAAGATATCCGATAGACGCCGGTATCGTAAAGGTCAAAACACTAAGCCATCCGACTGCACGCCGCTCCAGCCGCAGAACTTTGAAATTAACCTCCATTCCCGCCAAAACCATAAGAAACACCAGCCCCAAAAGGCCCAAAACATTCAAAACAAGATAAATATCAGCAGTTGGATACCCTCTGCCTAAAAAATGATTCAATCTTCGCACCAAGTCCATCATATTAGGGCCGATAACAATACCGACCAGCATCATTGAGACTACAGAAGGGATATGAAACCTCCTCAATAAGCCCGGCACAATAGCGGTCAGCGCCATTAAGAACATGAACATGGTAAGAAATGTCAATCCGGTCATTTAAAACGCCTGCATACTGCTGTTTCTTTTGTTTCTGTCCAATTCATCATAAATTTTCCTTTTCATATATTACCGAAAATAAAATAACCAGAGAGTCTTCTCTGGTTAAGCTCTCTCAATTTAGTTTACGAGGTTAGCTGTCGGGCTGGAGGTGAGCGCCACCTATCCTATTTGGATATTAGCCCCAAGATTCGAAACGAATCTTCGAAGGATTCCCCGCTTTCTGCCACGTGAATATTTTCCCGGCAGAAATTCAACTCTTATTGATAATTATTGTATCATAAAGTTAACCTCCGTAAACCATTATTTCATAATCGTAATCGCTTATTCTGTTTTAAATCTCTTTAATTTCTCCAACACTTCTTCACAATGCTCCCGCAATATTCTTCGTTGCCAGTTTGATTATTTCACGTTCTCTTTGCTCCGAGGTCATGTTGGAATATGGATTCCTTGGATTAAGGTTATTGGGATCAGCAGGGATAAACGTCACCTTCATGTTTTCCCAATCGATCATTCCTTTTCGTCGTTTTTTGGGTTTGGAATCCATTTAGACCTGCCTTTTTTCTATTCATCAGATCTGAATAAATCTTTTTCGTTTTCTTCCTTCCCTGAAGTGAACGAGTTTTGCAACTGGTTAATTTTAGATCCTCAACCTTTAAACCACTTTTCCAATATCTCTTGTTGATCGCCTACAAATCTTGTTTTAGGTCTGGCACATCTTATTTTCTCAACCGCCTCAGACAGAGTGTTGCAATCGCCAGATTTTAAAAGCAATGCCGCAACAAATGTTGCACTGCGCTCATGACCAGCACTGCAATGAACATATAATATTTTTCCTTGAGCTACTTGCTCTAAGCCCCACTTCACCCCATTTTCCAGCTGTTCTTCTGAGGGGCTTGTCTTATCCAATACAGGCATCCTTAAATACTGAATTGATCTATCCCAAACAATAAAAAAAGGCTCTCTATTTTCGATCGTAATATCTAAAACTGCACCTATTTTCTTATCACTGAACACCTTCTTATGAAACCATAGTAACTGCTGACCAATAAAAATCTTATCAGTCACTTGAGAAATTGGTTCTTCCATACCGAAAGATTGTAAAGTGAGAGATAAATACCTAAATGCATAAAATGGCAGAAAAATAACACCGAACACACATTGTTTAGAAAATGAATCCCGCACAATTAATGGTGCATAATCTTTAAACTGGCTGGTTTTGAAAAAATGTAACAACCAGAAAAAGAAAAAAACACTTGAAGCCCAGAATAAAATGACTGCGATTGTTAAATTACTATTCTGATTGGAAAATATACCTAACAGGGAAAAAATTCCCGACATAATTAGATATGAATTATTGGCTATCATTCTTTAATTATAACATAGTTCAATAATAAAAAAGCCGGTGCAAGTAATTAACTCACAACGGCTTATGCAAAATAATCTCCCCGAATCCATTAACAGAACGAACACCTTTGTTCTTCGGCATCAAAGCCCCTATCCATATTGCATACAATAAGTTACGGCAAGTGCAAATTCTTGAAGGGCCTGCACCTGATGGTATTCCGCCGAAAAACGTATAACTAAAATAATTTTGCAACAAGGCGTGAACGCCAGTCTCGCATTAAGAATTTGCTAAACCAGACCAATACTTAAAGCAACACCCAGAAGAATAAGCATAACACCAACCACTGCCTGAACAGTTCTCAAGGTGATCTTTTTTAATAACTCCCGGCCTAAAAAAGCTCCTGCAAATGCCGATACCGTTGCCGCTAAAATTAACCACTTCATATCTGAAACAACCTGGAACTGAACCGTAACAATCCCTATACCATAAACCAGAAGTCTGGCAATATCTACCATCACGGCCGTCACAACACCTGTGCTGATAAACTCTTCTTTATCCAACCCTGCTTTGATTAAGAACATTGAACGTAATGCCCCCTGATTCCCTGAAAGACCGCCAAAGAACCCGGACAATAAACCTCCCCACGGCATATATTTCTTATCAATGGCCATATTCGCAATTCTTGGAATAAGCTCAAGGCATGAGAACACTACGATAATTATACCGATAATTAACTTAATAACGGTGACCTCATGAGCCTTTCCCCAAAATTGGTACTTGGTAATGACAGGTAAAACCGATGCATACGAAAGCAACCATGCGCCGATTAGCGCGGCAACAACCGCCGGTACGCCAAAACGGATCAAAACATCCCTGTTCGCCGACCGTCCGACAAGCGCCAGCTTGAACAGGTTATTGGCAAAATGAACGATTGCTGTCGCGGCAATCGCGATCGTGACAGGAAAAAACAAAGCCAGCACGGGCATAAGGATAGTTCCCAGCCCAAACCCTGAGAAAAACGTCAGACCAGAAGCCAATAATGCGACAGTGCAAACAATTAAATATTCCATCAACTATTCCTTTAGAAAGTTACAACCTTATCGCTCTCTTTTATGATATCGTACATGTCCTTCATCGTGTTGATCGGGCACATCTCGGTGCCTTCCTGATTGCGGGATTTAATGCAGGTTCCGCAAGCAAGGATCTTCCCGCCACCCTGCATAAACTTCTCCGCCTGCTCAACGGTATTAAACTTTTCAGTACTTATTTTTTGGTATTCCACGCCCTTGCCCGTCAAAAACACCTTCACTTCATCCTTTTGGCCAAGTGCGAAGTTGGCATACCTAAGCGCATTCCAAGATGTTTCTGCATCATTGCTTGAAATTATGACTCCTATCTTCATATTTATTCCCCTTTCTTAACCATGACTATCCCATAATGATACGGTTTCAAGTCGAACCGCTTCGGCTTAACAAAACCTGCCTCTTCCGCCCACCTGACACAATCTTCCGGCTTGGGGCGAATATCCATTGAAGGCCCTCTCGGCGTAACCGGATCATAATTCCAATGAATGATGCCGACTTTGCCTCCTATTTTCAATACCCTGTTCGCCTCCCTAAGTAAGTCGACCGGATTCTCCAGATGAAGGATATTAAAAAGCATCGCGTAATCAACGCTCTCGGCTTTTAAGCCGGTGCCGTTCTCCATAAAATCGCGCACAACCGCCTCGATATTCGTAATATGCCGATAGACAGCCGCCTTCTTCGTTGCCTCAACCATATCCGGCTCGATATCGAAAGCAAAAAGTTTTCCGGATAGCATCTTGGCAGCCGATACCGTAAATGTGCCGTAACCGCACCCGAATTCGACTGCATCGTGAACGCCGCTGTTAAACTCAAGCGTTTTTAATATTTGAGTCGGAGAAAAGAACCCTTCCCACATCCCCTGATCCGGCATACCGCTGTCTCGTATCTTCATTAGCCCTCTTTCATACTACTTTCGATTTATGAAAATTCGTATAAACGCATGGAATAACGAATAACGTCAATAACATTGAAACTGACAACCCTCCGACAACAGTCACGGCCAGGGGTTTGAGCATCTCAAGCCCTTCGCCCCACCCGAAAACAAGCGGTAAAAGCCCAATAATAGTCGTTAAACTAGTCATGAGAATCGGACGGACTCTTAACGCCGCGCCTTCTATAACCGCGTCATAAACGGAAAGCTGCTTCTCTTTTCGCAGATTATTTACATATTCAACCAGCACAATAGCGTTATTTACAACAATCCCGACCAATAAGATAAGCCCAAGAAAGACTGTCGCCCCAAACGGCGTTCGTGTGACAGCCAGTAAAAGAAACGCGCCGATCAACGCCAGCGGCAAAGTGACCATGATAATCACCGGATCTATCAATGAGTCATACTGAACCGCCATGACCACAAACAAAAGAAAAACCGCCAGCGCGATAACTATGATCAACTGAGCGTTCGATTGTTTGGCCGATTCTTCCTCTCCGCCGTATTCCAAATAATAACCCGCAGGCAAAGTAAGCGTGCTCAACCGTTTCTTTATTTCATCGGTGATTTTACCGACATTTTTGCCAACCGCATCGCCGGTAACTCCGATCAATCGCACCTGATCTTCCCTGTCGATCTGGACAGGCCCTTCGGATATTTCAATGTTTGCCACCTCTTTAAGCTTTACCTCAACACCGGTCATAGGAAAGATCAAGGTGTTTTCAACAGCCTCTTTGTTGCTGACAATGAGAGGATCGGCTAACACACGGATATCATAGTCGACATTACGCTCTTTATCCGTAAACTGCGTACTCACCAAACCGTCAACAGACGTTCTCACCACATCCGACAGATCTCTAGCGGTAAGGTTAAAGTCATTCAATTTTTCCCTGTCCAGGAAAATATGTATTTCCGGCCTCGAGAAATCAACTGAGATATCGAGATTGCCTAATCCTTCCACGTCTTTTATCTTGCCCTGTATTTCCTTGGCTATCTCAAAAAGTTTATCCAAGTTGTATCCTCTTATGCGGATATCGATGTCGGACGTAGATGTTGTCTTAATCCCGCGCAGAGGCGTGCGCATTACTTTAATCTTCGCCCCCTTGAAAGGATTTTCTTTCAATTGTTGTTGCAGTTTCTTGATGACAGCCGCGGTAGGAAGAGGCCGCTTGGATTTCTCGGCAAGCTCAACCGTGATATCAGATTCATTCGTTTTCTCATAGACGTTTCTTTTCTGCCAATACCCACCTACCATGGATGAGACCTTCTGAACGCCCGGCAAGGTATTGACCATACCTTCGAGTTTTTTGACAACCGCGTCCGTCTTTTCTAAAGCCGACCCTACCGGCAGTTTAACCTTGATCGTTATCTTGCCGTCATCGATCTGCGGTAAGAACTCCCTGCCGAGGCTTCGCGCCAAAATAATACTCGCTATGAATAGAACAACAACGCTTATTATCACTATGCCCCTATGCCTCAACACCCCCTTAAGCAAGTTTTTATATGCCGCGGTGCCTTTGCCTATAACTTTCTTGGCTAAATTGTCATCATCCACTTCTTTCTTATTCTTGAACAAATGCGCGGACAGGCACGGCACAACCGTCAAACTGACAAAAAGCGAAATAACAAACGCTACCGTAACAGTTATAACCATGTCACGAAAAAGTAACGAAGCGATCCCTTTAATAAAAAAGAACGGGACAATAGCCGCAAGATTCGTAAGCGTGGAGGCAATAAGCGCACTGGTTACTTCCTTACTCCCTATATGAGCCGCTTCCAACGGATTCGCCGCGTCGCTTTGGTGGCGCGTAATATTCTCAAGCATAACAATAGAGTTATCCACAAGCATACCCACCGCCAGAACAAGCCCACCAAGCGAGAAAATATTCAAGGTAACATCCGAAAGGCCCATAAGAATGAACGTTCCTAAAATACTTACCGGGATAGCCACTGCGATAACAAGAGTTCTTTTTATGTTATGTAAAAAGAACCATATGGTTAACATCGCGAGGATTCCGCCTACAACCGCCGATGAGCCGACATTTTGAATGGAATTCTCTATGTAATAAGACTGACTGGACGCCACCGCGTAATTGACATCATCCGGGATGATCTTCTTCTTTAATAATTCTTTGGCGCGTTTATTGATCTTTGAAACAACCTCAACGGTATTAGCATTAGGCTGTTTTAAGAAGCTCATTGTAACGCACGGTTTGCCGTTAAAACGCGTGATGATCCTCTGTTCTTCGTAAGAATCAGCCACCTGCGCGACATCTTTGATCTTAATAAATCGCCCCTCACGATTGGCGACAATAATATTTCCTACGTCAGAAGCATCTTTGAATTTCGCCAGAAGACGCACGCTGTATTCTTTTTTAGTGTCAGATATCCTGCCCGCGGGAAGCTCGACGTTTTCTAATCGTAAAAGGTCCAATATTTTTCCTGTTGAAAGCTCAAACTTCTGGACTTTCTCCTGATCAAATACGATCTGGATCTCGCGCACCCTGCCACCTGAGGTTACTACCGCGCCTAAACCCGGAATGCCGAGAAAATAATTGCTTAAATCGTTCTGTGCCCAGTCTCGCAAAGAGCGTTCGTCTTTAGTTTCTGAGAAAAGTGCGATATCAAGGATAGGAAGCTGAGAAGGATCCGCTTTGTAAATCTTTGGCTCGTCTGCGTCTGGCGGCAGTTCATTTCTTACCAAATCAAGTTTCGCGCGGGTATCGGCAAGCGCCACATCCATATCCTTACCGAACTCAAAATAAACTTCTATGGACGCGTTTCCCTCAATGGCGGAGGTGATGACCTGAATGGCGTCTTCAGTTGTGGCAACACTCGCCTCAACCTTTTTTAATATATTTTCCTCTATCTCTTCAGGACTGGCCCCCTTCCAATCAACGATGATACGAACCATAGGATACGTGATCCGCGGAAGAAGGTCTACCGCAAGCCCCCGCAAAAAGAAAAATCCAAGTACAACGACCATCAACGTAAGAACCAAAACGCCGACTGGCCTTTTTATTGAAATATCACTTAGTGTCATATCCTTTTCCTGCTATCATTTCTATCTCCGCCTTAGCAAGGCGCATATCAAGCATTGATGAAGCCAACCTCACCTGAGCTAGCGAAAATGCCCTTTGCGCATCCAGAAGCTCAACGCTAGTTACCAATGCATCCCGGTACCGACTTTGAAATAAATCTAAACTGCGCTTAGCTTTTTCAAAGCTCGTATCAGCAATCTCAAAAATTTTATGCGCTGAATCATATTTCAAGCGCGCGGATTCTAATTCTAAACCTATCTGCTGGCTCAATAAGTTCTTATATGAGGACAACTCATCTTTATACGCTTTTGCCTGTTTAACATCCGCTCGTGTCTTTCCCCAATCCCAGATATTGAGATCAATAACCACTCCGGCAATCCAATCTGTTTGCCCGTCCTGCGACCAATCCCCCCATTCGTAGCCATAACTGTAACGGGCATTTAATTGGGGATAGAAGCCGCTTTTTGCGATCTTGATCTGCTCGTCCGCTTCTTTCAACTCTTTGGATAATCTCAAAATCTCATAATTATCAGCCACATCAACAGGCATCTCATCCGAAACAAAATAATCATCTTTCAAATCTTCAACGTCAATTGTTCCGCTAGAGTCCAACCCCACGGCGTTAAGAAGTGTTTTTTGGGCGATATGAAACCCATCCTGTGCGGTGATCAGCTCCTGCCTTACCTCATTTACCTGCACCTCTAAACGCAAAAGCGTTTCTTCTCTTGGAACTTTCGTTCTTTTATTGAGATCAACAGCTGTGTTGTAAGACGACTCGGCATATTTAATAAGATCTTCCTTACTCCTCATTATGTCCCGGGCAAATATTAATTTATAATAAGCGGCTTTTACGCCGAAAATCACATCCTCTCGCGCCGCAAGATACCCCTGCTGGGCCGCGTCAACGCCGTAGCGCGCTGATTGCTTTTGAGAAGTAATTTTACCGCCGGTAAAAAGCGGCTGGGTTACCACTACATCAGCCTGATAGTCATCATTAGAACCACCGAGATAAAGTTGTTTCGCCTGCGTGACATACGACAACCGGTCATAACTTGCCACGGCGTCAACTTGAGGTAGATACTCGGCGATAATAGAGCGTAATTTTTCCTTCCTCTGATCCTTCTTGTAGGTGTGAATACTTATCTTAGGATGGATCTTCAATGCCTGCGATATGCAGTCATCTAAAGAATATGCCTTCTGTTCTGAAAGACCATCGCTTGCAAAGACCGTACCTGCACACGCCAATGAAAATAAAATCGCTAAAACAGATCGATCAATACTCATCATTTCCTTCCTTTAAACCGTTCCTGATAGAGCTTGAGGAACTTTTCTAACGCCTGCTTGCGAAGGCCGATCCCATCCGCCCACGCATGGAGCAAAGCCAGCCCTTTGGGGGTCAATTCATAGGTTCTTTTGGCAGGCCCGGCACTTTTCGTGTCCCATTTTGAAACAACACATTTTTCCTTTTCCAGTGAACGAAGCGTTCGATAGACCATCGCCGGGTCAGGTTTAGATTTCTGAAAACCAAATTGATCCAGTTTATCCATCAATTCATATCCATATGACGGCTGTTGCGATAAAAAGAATAGAAGACAGGGCTCGACAAAACGCGTCATTTTGCCGCTTGGGCATTCACATTCCTTAAGTTTATATTTCTTTGCAATGTTACTACCTTCAAACATACGTTCTCCTTCTCTTTATTTTATGATAGAAGCATCTTCTATATGTGTTTATCATATATATGAGAATACTACTTTTTTATTAGCTGTCAATAATATTTTTACAAGGCAACATCCCAAGGAGAACAACCTCCCCGTTCAAATATTCAACGCACAATTAATGCCGTGACCATCTGTTTGCCCATGTATTTCATGTTCACGGGAACGAAACTTGCTATAAAACCGGGCATCCCTCCTGTCGGACTTCCCGCAAGTTGCAGACTTGTCAAAGCAGATATTAAGGAAAATACACCAATAGAAAAGAGGCTCAGCCCTATAGCTGAAGCCTTAAGATATGCAGATGTTTTGAATTAAGCATCTGTAGATACAATGGCTGAAGTAGTCTTACGCCTTAATGCCAGTTATTCAACATTTAGAAAATGGGAACAAGCACTCGAAGGTGTTTGAAAAACTTTTCCGTACTTCTCTCAAATCCGCATTTTATGTCGGCAAGCGGAACATTGTGTCCACCCTGTGCCACGCGATCTCTTTCTCGGGCAATAGCAAGTTGTGAGTTGGGTATCCATAGAAAATATATGTGTATTTCATATTTGATATTATACAGAAGAAATTTTTATAGCAACAAAACAGATTTCGATACTAGAACATATTTGTCTCTTTACCCAAAGCCGCATGCTTTTTTAAAAATGGCGCCTTCTTCAATAAGGATGCCAGCACAGACCATTTATCAAAGTTAAAATAATGTGCTTGGATAGGGGAATCAGCTGCTGTCATAAGGCCTTGATAATCAATATTATTATTGCACATTTTGAGGCCCAAAAATTCCAACTGCCTAAGCAAAACATATGCCCAATCTCGCATAATCTCTTTATCCTCGCCGATAAAAATAATAGAATCTACTCCTTCTAAAATAGCACAGCAGGAACCTATAGCTTTGATAATTTGATAAAAAAGAATATCCTTTGCTAATATCAAATTTTCATCCTTACTGGTAATAAGATCTACAAGCCTAAGTTTTTTGTCCAGGAAAGATTTGAATCCGCTTTCCTCAGATAAAACCTGATAAATAAGTTCAACTGAATACCCGCAAGACAACATTTGTAATACTATTGAAGTGTCTATCGAGCCACACCCTGTCTGAGACATGATCCCATCAAGATCTGAGAAACCATGAGTAGTCGTTACCGGTTTGCCATTCTTCAAAGCGACTACATCCGTTCTTTCACTAAGAAATATAGAGATGCATTTCCCAGCTTTCGAACCATCAATAGCTGTAAGCTTATTTGAAGCCCACTCATGGATAATCCCATTTCTACCGGACCTCATAAAAACTCCCTGAGGATCCTCTGATGGAATAGCATATGCTATAGCAGATAGCGGCATATTTAAGTAAAAAGCTGAACCACAAAAGATCAAATGCCTACTATTTCCAAAGATCATATTTCCAAGATTTACAACCTTCTTCATAGGCAAATCCCTACTAGGCCCAAACCTCATGTCTTTTTCGACATTCTCTAACAATGATGAATTCAATTCCGAGACTGGCTGTCTAACAGATCGTCCACAATCCTGCACTAAGTACCCAACAGTCAAGATCTCATAAGTTTTGTTCAATGTGTTAAGTTTTCCCTTAAGATAATTGATATTCTGTTCTGTCCCTTGCTTAACAGTTTTATTGCTATCTCTAAGGCAATAATTAAACCCCTCTTTGTCAGAATCCAGCAGCAATATCATTGCTTCCCTCCTAAAAGATTTCCGCCCTCAAGGCAGATCATAAGCTCTTCGTCGGTAGGAACACTAACTATATCAACCTTGGAAAGCGGTGACTGAAGAAAAGTAGCTCGGTCATTCTTAGCCTCATTGTTCTTTACTTTATCAATTTTAATACCGGCCCAGGCCAAAGGCTCACACACCTTTTCCCTAATTAACGGATTACCCACACCTACATCATCTGTGAATACAAGCGCGTTCAATCGACCCTGCAAAATCATAATATAACTACCTATGTAACTTTTTAAGCGGTGAATATACATTTCAAAAGCTAGCTTTGCTCTTTCCTCAACAGCTTCATCATTCATATGACTAATTATATCTGTAATGTCGCTTGAAAATCCAGAGATCCCTTGCAGTCCGCTTTTGTTGTTAAGAATAGCCTCGATCTCGGCCGGTCCCATACCACTATTTTTCGCCAAATAAAGCAAAATTGCCGGATCAATATCGCCAGAACGAGTGCTCATAATAAGACCTGAATTGGGGGAAAACCCCATTGATGTGTCCACAGATACTCCATTTTTGACAGCCATAACACTTGCCCCTCCCGTTCCGAGGTGGCAAACGATCATATTTAATTTTTCTGAAGCAATATTGATTAATTTCGGCATTTGATCACATATATAAGAATAAGAGATCCCGTGAAATCCAAACTTCCGGAATTTAAAACGTTCAATCACCTTTACAGGCAGAGGATAATGATATGCCTTTGGTTCAATAGTAGAGTGAAAAGCTGAATCGATCACAAGATAATGAGGAATATCTTTAAATCCACTCATTGCCTCCTGAATGATACTGTAAGATATGGGATTATGAAGCGGCGCCAATGGCAAACATTCTTTTATCTTTAACAGAATATCATTATCAATGATCAAAGATCGTTTAAAATGATCTCCGCCATGTACAAAACGGTGGCCAATTGCATCAACACGTATCCCTCTGCTAACAATAAAATCTGCGGCCATACGCGCAGCTGACCTATGGTCAGGGATATCAACGATCTCCTTATCAATATTCCCATTCCACTTATTTTCGATGTAAGAAGCTTCCGTACCCTTAACTCCAACTCGATAAGCTTTTCCTTTGAGAAGCAGGTTAACTTTTTGACCATTTTGAAGATCAAAGACTTTGTAGCTCAATGAAGAGCTTCCTCCATTAAACACTAGTATTTGCATAATATTTTTCTATATCTATTGAAACGGTTTTTGAGCTAAGATTTCTTTTCTGCGCTCTTACAACAGTAAGCGCTGTGCAATCCACAATATCCTCAACTGAGCATCCTCTGGATAGATCGCTACAAGGCTGAACCGTCCCTAATATAATGGGCCCTATCGCCCTGGCGTAGGCCAGCCTCTCTGTAAGCTTATAGCCTATATTTCCTGCGTCGAGACTCGGAAATATTAAAACATTAGCTCTTCCGGCAACATCACTATTACTGAGCTTCTTGGCAGCAACTTCAGGAACAAGGGCACTATCAAGCTGCATCTCTCCATCAATAAAGAAATCTTTCTTAAGATCTTTAGCTAATTCAACAGATTCGCGAACCTTAGTCACCCAACTGCCCTGTGCACTTCCTTTCGTTGAGAAGCTCAACATAGCGACCCTCGCCGGTTTGCCCATTGTATCCTGAAAGAACTGTGCGCTAGATACTGCGATCCTCGCCAACTGTTTACTTGTCGGATCCGGGATAACCCCACAATCTGCGAAACATATGACTCCTTCCTCGCCATAGGAACAATTAGGAATGCCCATTAAGAACGCACTAGTCACTATTCCTAGCCTTTCATTGATCTCAAGACAATTAATTACCGCGCGCATAACAATTGCTGTTGAATGGGCAGCACCAGTCACCATGCCATCTACAAAACCGCACCGAAGCATCATAGCTGCATAAAAATGCTGATCTTCCATAAGCTCTTGAGCTTTCTTCAAAGTCATTCCCTTAGCTTTACGATATTCATAGAGCAAAAAAGCAAACTGATCTTTTTGAAATTTGTCCATGTCTTCTTTTGAAAACAAAATCGGTTCTGCTATACCTTCACAACGGACTATCTCAACAGCTTTCAATACCCTAAGATCATCGACTTCAGGAAAAATTATCACTTTAGGGTCTTCTTTGGCCTTGTTCCTTATACGATTAATGACATCTTTGTACATAATCACTCCTTTAATAGTGCCTTAATTCTATGTATGTGCTTATACTTTTTACGTAGTCAAATCCAACACATTTGAAAAACTATTTTAAATGTTTATCCATATAAACAGGCTTCACTCTTACCTGATTCCTTTGCCATATAAAGGCCTAAATTAGCTTGCAGAAAAAATTCCTGACCTGTCATACCAATAATAAAACGAGATATCCCGATACTACATGTAATATTCTCATCTTTTAAAGCTATTTTAATGGCATCCTTGCATGACTTAGCCACAGCCAATGCTTCATCCCTCTTTGTCTCCGTAAGCAAAACCAAGAACTGGTCCTGGGCCTGACGGCAAATAATATCTGTCATAGGCATATTTTCCTTTAATAGGCCTGCAAATTTCTTTAACAAATTGTCACTTTTTTCACGGCCGTTTATTTGATCATATTTAGAAAAATTATCGATATCTATCATCATCAAACAGGTAGGATGAAAAATCCGCTCTACACGCCTGATCTCTGACAACATCGCTGTCATAAAATACTGGTAGCTATAAAGATCAGTTAACGGATCCCTGATCAAACTATTAAAACTTTTTGCAGCGTTCTCCTCAATCGGGATCATATCTGGAACCTTACGTTCTTTAGACTTTTCCTTAACTTTATCTTCTGTTACCTCCTCAAGGATCCCCTCTACGCCTAGTGGTTCCCCATTTTCATCAAGCAATAGTGTACTGCTAGCTGATAAGATTATCTTAGAACCATCTTTACAAACCATATTTACTTTGTAATCCTCTACATGACCTTCTTGCAATATTTTCTTTAAAAAATCCACCCGGTCTTCCTTAGTTTCATATAATCTTTCAGCCATGTTTAGCCCTAGAACCTCGTTTTTATTTGAATAATGCAAAAGTGCAGCCAGAGAATTACTGGCTAGGGATATATTCCCCTCCTTGTCTGCTGCATAAAATCCCGCATTCAATCTATTTCTCGTTATCTCTTTAAAACGGTTTTGCTGCACTGATAACTCCTTTGATCTTAACCCATTGCTTTTTGTCTCTTTCATTTTTAACTCCTTTTAATTGTGAATAGTTGCCAATATTCAATATGTAAATTTATATATATTAAGTGCTGTTTAACACTTTTAAGTATTTGTTAACTTTAAGATCAAAAAAATATTCCACTTAAAAACTAGGTGGCGTTACAACCCACAAAGCTTCCGTCTCGCCCTTAAACAGATTTTTAAAAGAATGAGGAGTGCTGGAATTAAAATATATACTATCACCTTTTTTTAGTTTATAGGTTTTATCTCCAAGCGTTATTTCCAATGAGCCTTTCAAAACCAAAACAAACTCCTGGCCATAATGCGAGTAGGTAGATTCACCAGAAGCAGCACTCTGCCCTAGTTTAAAAAGAAGAGGCTGCATCTGCTTATAAGGATTTGACTCAGATAATAGATACATTTGTATTCCGTCACCAGATTGCTTAAATGCCTTGCGCTGTTTTTCCGTTGTTATCAACCGATCACTTGGGTTAGTACTATCATCTCCAACCAAACGACCAACAGTGGTCTGCAATTCAGTCGCTATAGACTTAAGTGTAGCTAATGATGGCGAGGCCTTACCCTTTTCTACCTGTGACAGGAAACTCGGACTGACACCAACATCCTTAGCTAATTCCCTAAGGGTCATACCCTGCTCGTCCCTAACACGTCTAATAGTTGTACCTATAACAGTCATTTAATTTTTCCTCTTTCTTTTGTAACAGGATACAACAAATTCCTAATTTTGTCAAGTATAGGTTAATTTTTTCTTTTTTTGTTAACCTGTGATTAACTTTTATCGTAAATATTGTTGACACAATACTTAATTATTTTAAATAAATAGAACAGTGACTTTTTTTACTTTTATGGTTACTGATCAAAAGCATAGAGTCCAGCACCCTATTTTACATGATTGGTAATATTTCGTAATACACCAACAAAAAAAGCATTGCCAACCCGACTATCCGAGAAACAGCTAAAATTCTCGGAGTTTCAAAAGGCCGCGTTCATCAAATGTTAAATTTGCTGAAACTTGATGAAAGGATTCTAGAGTATTTGCTTCACAAAAAAACGGGAGAGAATTACACTGAAAGACAACTACGAGGATTGATTCATTTACCTATTGAGGATCAATTTAAAGCTATTGAGAAATGTTCTACAGCCAGACAAAATAAAAATATTATTTTGTCAAAGCAAATTAGCGCCTAAAGAAAACGACAAATAAAAAGGCAAGCTTTTATGAATGAGCTTGCCTTTTTATACTGACTTTTTAAAATCAATGTTAACCCCTTAAAAATCAACCTGCCCTCTTAATCCTCCTATCACAATCGCATCATCTCCTTTAACAGCATCACCACCATATGGATTCATAATAATTTGTAAATCAGGACTTATTGTCAAATGATCATTAATTTTGCAGCTGTAATAAAGTTCAATGTGCCCTTCGGCATCTGCACTCAAATTGCTCCCAGCATCTTTATAATCATTTGATGGGAGAATTTGCCCAAAAGCGATTCCAAAAACATCATCATCCCTTCCCCATGGTTCACCGGCTATTTGCATACCTATGCTATATGAGTACTCAAGTGAAAAACTTTCACCATTTAGATATACTTCGGGATTTTGCCATGCATAGCGAACAAATACACCTATGATATCAGTAAGTTCTTGATCTACGCTTAGACCAAAACCGTAAGAACTTTCTTGAACTTGAGCTGAATCATTCCACTTTGTATGATCACGTCCACTACCCCAACCGAATACACGATAGTTGCCTGATTTTCCTGCAATTTCAGGACTAATTGTAAGTTGTCCACCGTAAAAGGCATCTTCAAACATGTCTCCCCAATCAGCGTTACCATCCATAACGATTGCTTCTGCTGTAACTATCTCTGAAATAGACGCACCAATAATCAAGCCAGCAGAATTATCAGGCAACTCAATAGCTGAAGAGTGTTTAAATACTGATCCTAAGAACTGTGTTGTTTCATCATTAGCATATTCATTAGAATCCATAAAAGCATCGGCAGCAATTTTACCAACCGTAACCGTTAATGGATTAAATCTATGTTCATACCATGCTTCTGTAACACCAATATTTGAATCTCCGCCAGTAGCATCAGCATTTACAGAACTGAAAACAGCCAATTCATCATCAACGCCTACACCTTCACCTGCTTCGACGGCAATAAATGCAGTTCCGTTCTGAAAATTTTTAGTTATAGATACATCAACAGAATAACTGGCATCTCCCACATCTTGACCATTTTCTGAAAGGTCATCACCATTCGCATTGCTAGTTGCTTGATAAACAAACGTTACTCCTGCTCCGATTGAGATACCATTAAAAGCATCCTTTATTTGCTCCAAGCTTTCTGTCAATTCTTCTTGTTTGTCAGATTTATCTTCCTGTTGAGCCAATTTTTGCTCCATAGCCAAAATTCTCGACTTAAGCTCAGCAAGTTCATCTTCTGTAGATTTAGCAAAAGCTTGATTGCAGAAATACAATACAATCCCTATAATAAAAAACCAACTGAAAAACCTTTTAAACATTTCATATCTCCTTCTTAATGTTTACCGTTGGTTGTCCATTTGGTTTAAACTTTTTAATTGTTACATTATCACTCTGCTTGTACAGTCGTGTTTCTTAATGTTCGAATCGTTTCTTCTCTTTCTTTTCAACCTGCACGATTCTTGAATCATGTATTGTAATAACTATCTCACCATAATTTATCTGTTCAATAGATTGCATTACTTCTTCTAAATTTTTACATTAATAGTTTTTGTGACTTTCATAATTAATTTATGCTGCTGCTTTAGCTCCAACAGAAAAATTTATAACTTTTACTGTCATCCATGCCAAAATAAAAGTAAATAATACTCCTACAAATCCGGCTAATCCAGTGGAAACCATTTCATTGGTAATTACCGGAATTGAATAATCAGGCATTGGGCTTACAAAAGATGGTGCTGATTCGTGAAGAAATTGATACTTTTGAGCAACCCATTCCAAGCCGTCAGGAAAACCACTCGCAAATGGACTTAACATCATGCCAATAACAACCGCGGCAGTTAATGGTGCTGCAACAGACCATTTTGAATCGGTGTCTTCTTCTGCCACAAAAGCCAAACAAGCTGCAACAGTAATCAATCCCTCTCCTATACCGATCATTGCATGCGTACCTAACATTGCTCCTACAACTTTAAAAAACGGAATTGTTCCTGAAATAGCCAACTCCACACTACAAGCAAATGCAGCAATTAAAACTGATGCCCAGGCGGCAAATCCTAAGCAAGCTGCTCTTTTAAACGACTTTGCTTCCGCTCTCTTTGATAGATATACATTTATCAATCCACCCAGCCCAGCACCAAATATTGCCATATTCAATATATTTGCACCCAAAACCGAAAATCCACCGTCGGAAAAAACAAGGCACTGTATAGCTAAAACAAGCGCAATTGATAACATCCCGAAAGGAATCCCCAGCATTGCAACTGCAAGCACTCCACCTAAAAGATGTCCTGATGTGCCATCCTGTATTGGAAAATTCATCATTTGCCCTGCAAAAATTAATGCCGTAATTGCACCAAATCGCGCAGCAGATGGTTTTATCTTTGATTTAACTGCTCCGTAAGCTGCTGCTGCAATGCCCATAGTTCCGGCTACTGCAGTAATAGGGCACATTGCCCCTTGTAACATACTGTTTGGAATATGCATTACTTCATCCTTTCTTTATGATTGATAATGTTGTTACGTTATTTACTTTCGTGTTACTTTTACTTAAAAAAATATCTCCCTTTACCCAACAGTGCTCATAACTAACTCACCATGCTTCATCCCCTTCAATGAAATCAATCTGTCTGCTAACTCCTGCAATTTTTTTGCCTTTCCTTTTACAGCGATTGTTTCCAAACAATTGTGATGATCAAGATGAACGTGCTGAACCGCTAAAACTGAATTTGGATAATCATGCTGAATATGCATTGATTTATTAATAATATCTCTTTTATGGTGATCATAGACAAGAACAATACAGCCGCTAACTTCTTCATTGCCTTTCCATTTATCTTGAATTTGATTTCTGCGGATAAGAAACCGAATGGCCTGTGAACGGTTAGGAAGCTGATGTTTCTCGACAAGAGAATCCAACTCCTTCAACAAATTATCTTCTAATGATACGCCAAATCTTTTCATTTTTATGATGTTACCTTTTTAAATAAAGTAGCACGTTTTTATTTCTTGTCAAGAAATTCCTTTAATCTTCATCTATTCCTTTATTATCAAAAACTGATTATTTTACAAAATTAAAATCAAAATTTTACAAAAGCCTTATTTATTGTAATTTACATAGATCTAATACTTATCATCTCAAACAAATTCTTTTCCGACGGGGATGAAGAATGGTGATCTCTGAGTTATCAAAGGGCCGGCACCTTATGGTATTTCAACCGAAAATCGCATAACTAAAAGAATTTTGCAACAAGGCGCTAAACAATATTGTTTAGCGCCAAAAGGAAATGCTACACTTCAGAGCATTTCCGCGGCAATCCCTAAGAAAACAAAAATAAATCCGATCGAAACAGCGCTCATGTATAAGAAAACATAACAAAGCCTTGCCAATCCGACTATCCGGGAAACAGCTAAAATACTAGGAGTATCTAAAGGCCGCGTTCATCAAATGTTAAATTTGCTGAAACTTGATGAAAGGATTTTAGAGTATTTGCTTCACAAAAATATAGGAGAGAATTACACGGAAAGACAACTGCGAAGTTTGCTTCATTTACCGATTGAGGATCAATTTAAAGCGATCGAAAAGTATCATTTATCTAAACAAAATGAATTTTCGCCTAAATCCCTCAAACGTTTACGGCTTTCATTTAAATCGAAGATTTAAAAATAATGTCAGATAAATACCATAATCTTATTTAATTCGGGATATAGTGTGTGCCTAGAAATTCTAAATCTTTCTTTTCTCAAATATCTATTAAAATAATTATTGCCAAATTTTATGCTCTTGCCAATTATCAGGAAAACCCATTGATTTTGGATCAACAAATTTATTTTGATCAAATAACAATATTAATTTTTTTTGCATGGATACGAACTTTTAGTAAGCGCTTAATCAATAATAACTAACTCGATCAAGAACAGAAAATACAAAAGATTTATCTTTTACAATATCAAAGATACTTTTAATGTTGGTTATTCATAAACAACTATTTTTCATTTTTTGTTTTTATGATCTATAAATCCTGTTCATTTTATTTAGAAGCCTCATTACGTTTTTTGTCTATCAGGATGATGATGTCGTCAACAGTTTTAATTGTTTGATAATGCTCATCGGGAATTACCATTTCAAATTCTTCTTCGATTGTCATAATTAACTCGACAAGATCAAACGAATCTGCACCCAAATTGTCAAAGAAAACTGCACCATCCGTAACCTCTTCTGGCTTCACTTTAAGTTGATTGCAAACAATCGCTCTAACTTTATCTCTGTTTTTCATAGTCCCCTTCACCTATTTACCTTTCTCTCTATTTCAATTCACGGCACTATCAAAAACAAAACTTAACAGAGCTATCAATGATTTCTTCAATTTGCATTTCCTTAAAAAATATCTCCAGGCTTAACCAAAGCTTCGTTAACAATAGCTACGAGCGTTCCTACAGTAATAATGCCGCTAACCTCAATTAGTGGCTTTTTAAAGAATACCAGCAAAACCATAAAAAGAAACCAAAGCAAGAATAAAACAGGTATTTATTCATTAGGGATTACAACATTAGCTTTTCTAAAACAACAATCATTATTTTATTAGCAGACTGCTCCCGCTAGTTGAACTTGAACTATCCCTGTTAAAGCTGTTACTATTGCTGTCAAAGCCACTACTTCTACCTGAAGATTTATTTTCCCCACCCTGTGGATTTTGAGGTTTGCTGTTCTTCCATTTCGTTAACTGTTCCGATGTTAACACCTTGGACAACTTTGATTCTGTCTGCTGACGGATAGATTCCATTTTGCTTCGATTGGCTTCTGGATTGCCAGATTTCATCAAAGATCCCATTTGAGAGATTTCTTCTTGAATAATTGTCGTAACCTGAACCACCTGTTGATCAGTTAGGTTCAAGATCTCTTTCATCCTGGAGACAATCTCAGATGCCGATGGCATCGATGGCGGTTTTCCTCTACCAGCTCCTGGTTTGCCTTGGGCAAAAGCAGAGCTTCCCACAATAAATAAACTGATAGCAAAAACCAATAAGACAAAATTTTTCTTAATTATTAATTTCATTCTTCCCTCCTCTTTCACTAACATTTTCATATAAATTAGTCCTGTATATATTTTAACTCCTTTTTCTATTATCAAATAAAATTACTATTAATTGCGTAATTATTTGGCTTGTGTTCCATACATCACTTTGAGTTGCGAAACCCTTGGAAACTCGGGATAAAATTCTCCCTGAGGACCAATAAAACCATCTTTTGTTTTTTTAATAACAACTGGTATATAGCCACCCTTATTATTAGGAATATTAACTGTGAACTCATCCTCTGAGGACTGATCCAAGACCCCATCTGTTGCCTGAACTGTTTGTGTAAGCACAACGGAAGCGGGTTGAACAACTGTAACAACTGGCGGCTGTACGACCTCATACCCTTTACGAACACGAACGTAATAGACTCTGTCATAAGTATAATAAATCACTCCGTTAATTATTATTTCCTGATAATACGAAGGGATAACCCTAACGACAGCACCTATCGGAGGCTCGATAACAATATACACATTGCCTTCTCGCCGATAATATACGCCGTCATCATAAAATAACCTTATTCCTCCTACAACAAACTCCAAAATTGTTTCAGGTAGGGATGGTCGGTGAAAACCAACGGGTGGTCTTTCGTGATGTCTGGGCCCATCGTTCGGGGGATGTTTAGGTCCTCCAGGTTGAGCATAACCAAGAGTCTGAAAAAACAAAGAGACACAGATTAAAAAAAACACTGATTTAATGATATTTTTTGAAAAAGACATATGCACCTCCGTTTTTAATATTATTCATAC
>Ga0156549_158_pt1 | contig 55296 bp, 45 predicted proteins | sample RifOxyB2_FD_111944 | JGI IMG/M metagenome (GOLD analysis project Ga0156549, IMG submission 111944) | Omnitrophica WOR_2 bacterium RIFOXYB2_FULL_38_16 | reverse complement strand
CCGCGAACTGGGAGATAGGCAAGAGAATAGTAGAGGATGAGCAGAAAGGCGAGCTGCGCGCAGCTTACGGCGAGCATTTGATAGACGATTTATCTAGGGATTTAAATGAAAAATATGGAAGCGGTTTTTCTCCAACCAATTTAAGGTTCATGAGAAAGTATTTTCTTTTAAATCCAATTCAGTACCCGGGTACTGAATTGAGCTGGTCCCATCAAAAGTTACTTTTGTCTGTTGATAATGAGAAGAAGCGTAAAAGCCTTGAGAAAAAAGCGATCAAAGAAAAGCTGAACAAGGACGAATTAAAAGCGGTAATTGGCCTCGAAAAAGAAGTTATAAGTAAAAAGCAAGCCAAGCCGAAGAATGAAGCGAAGGCCCCGGAGCCTATACCTGATCTTGCAACTGTGCGCGGAAAGGCTTTTCATTACAAGGTAAAAGAGATCGACCTTAAGCATAAGGGCCAGAAGATATACGGGGTCGATTGTGGGTTCGGGAATTTCAAAGAGGTCGCGGTCGGAGGGATAAAGCGTTCGGACGGGCAGGTGGTAAAGGCGGTAAAGGCCAAGAGCGGTTATACCTTTGAGCTGACGGATGTCCCTTACGACGAGATATATACTTTCAAGGCTTATGTTGAAAAGGTTATTGACGGTGACACGCTTTGGGTCAATATAGACTGCGGGTTCGGTATTTGGACCCACCAGAAGTTGAGGCTGCGGGGTATTGATGCCCCTGAGGCCGACACGCAAGAAGGCCAGAAGGCAAAGAGGTTCGTTGAGTCGCGCCTGACGCCGGGATATTTTATTGTGGTAAAGACCTATAAGAGCGACAAGTTCGACAGGTATCTGACGGATATCTTTTACAGCGATATCGGGGATAACAAGCTCGAGTATGTTGCTAAAGACGGTAAATTTCTAAATCAGGAACTTCTAGATAAGGGTCTGGCTGGACTTTATTTAGTGTAAAAAAGGAGAATATTTTGAAGATAGTTATTGCTTCCGGCGGAAGCGGAGGGCATTTGTTCCCGGCGCTAAAAGTTGCAGAAGAGCTGAGAGATGAGGCTGAAATACTCTTTGTCGGGCCTTTCAGGATATCATCTGACAGGATAACAGGGGCAGGCTTTGATTTTAAGGAGCTCGGCACTACAGGGCTTACGGACATATCGAAGTTCAAGTGGCTGGTCTCGGCTTATAAGATGCTCAGGGCGATAGTCAGGTGTATATTTATACTTCGGGACTTTGGCCCCGACGCTGTTTGCGGGTTCGGCGGGTACGGCGCTTTTCCGGTAGTCACTGCAGCCAAGATATTGCGAATACCCTGCATGATCCACGAACAGAATGTTGAAGCCGGCAAGGCCAACAAGATGCTCAGCGGGTTTGCTGACAAGATCGCCATAAGCTTCAAGGAAAGCCGCAAATATTTCCCTTCGGCAACGACGGTCCTGACCGGATGCCCGTGCCTTGTTTCCGGAAGGGAATATGACAAAGAGGAGCTGCTTAAGAAGTACGGACTTAAAAAAGATGTATTTACTATCCTTGTTTTCGGAGGCAGCCAGGGCAGCCATATGATAAACGAGAAATTTCTCGAGGCTATCGGGCCATTGAAAGAGAACATTGATTTTCAGGTCATTCATCTTGCAGGCAATTACAGCTATGTAGGGCTCAGGGAAAAATACAAGGATATTGATGTGACCGTGGCATTATTTGAGTTCCTAGAAGAGATAGAGGAGGCGTATTTTCTGGCGGACCTTGTTATTGCCAGGGCCGGTGCGTTGACGGTGCACGAGATATTCTCAATGAAAAAGCGCTCTATCCTTATTCCGTATCCATACGCCGGTGAGCACCAGGTAAGCAACGCAAAGGCTATTGCCAAAAGAAGGATCGTCTCTATAATCCAGCAAAAGGACTTTGACCCCAACCAGTTCGTTCAGATAATACTTGGGCACGAGAACAGCCGAAAAGGATATCCGCTGATCGGTGACTTTGATGATATTGTCGAGTTTAAAGCTGCGGCAAAGATAGCTGAGGAGATAAGGGACCTAACCAAAAAAAATGAAGAAATTTAAGATCAGTACGTCCTTATTGTTAGTTTTATTCTTGTATGCAAACGTATCATTTGCTTACGGGGAAAAAAAAGATGAGGTTATCTGGAAGGAATATAAAAAGCAGCACTTTATAGTTTATTATAAGAACGCGCCTATTGATTTTGTTGAGACGGTTGAGGAGGCGGCAGAAGAGTCTTATAAGCAGATCGTAAAGGACCTTGGATTTACCGGTAATAAAAGCTGGACCTGGGATGACAGGGCCCTGATATATATTTATGATGACCAGGATGATTACATTAAGAACTCGCAGCAGATGCAATGGTCGGCAGGGGCGGCATTAACGAAGAAGAGGCTGATAAAGACGTACCCGACAGCAAGCGGGTTTTTTGATACGCTGCTCCCTCACGAGCTCGGGCATATAATCTTTGCTGAATTTGTCGGCCCGAGGGCGCAGATACCCCGATGGTTCGACGAAGGCGTTGCAATGTACCAGGAAAAAGCAAAGCGCTTCGGTTCGGAGGAAATTGTTAGAAAGGCTATTGAGGACGGGACCTTTGTTTCCATAAAAGGCCTGCTTATCTATCCTCTTAACAATAAAACTTCCCGCGAGAAGGTTGAGCTGTATTATGCCGAGGCCGCAAGTATTGTTTATTTTATGATCAAAGAGCATGGTCAGTATAAATTTGTAAGGTTCTGCAGGAAACTTAAGGAAGGCGGCACATTCGAATTTGCTTTAAGGTCCGTTTATGTCAGGTTCAGAAGCTATGATGACCTTAATACGGCCTGGGTCAATTATTTGAAACGATAAGAATAGGGGTCAGCGCCCTATTTTTTAATATACTTCTATAATAGGGCGCTGACCCCTATTCTGAGGATTAAAGAATATGAAGCATTATCATTTTATCGGTATCGGCGGGATCGGTATGGGCGCACTGGCGTCTATCGTCCTGGCAAAAGGGAACAGGGTATCAGGGTCAGACCTCAGGGATAATAAGATAACAAGAAGGCTGATGGAAGAGGGCGCCCAGGTTTATAAAGGGCACGACCCTGTTTATGTTGGCGAGGCCGATGTTGTTGTTGTCTCGACAGCGATTGATAAAGAGAACACCGAGCTGCTTGAAGCCTGCAAAAAGAAAATACCTGTTATACACCGCGGGGAGCTTCTGGCAGGGCTTATGCAGGGGTATACGGGTATCACGGTAAGCGGAGCTCACGGCAAGACGACCACTTCGTCGATGGCGGCACAGATGCTTGTTAAAGCAGGCCTTAACCCCACCGCGGCGATCGGAGGCATAATCCAGGGGGAGACCTCAAACGCAAGGTTCGGGTCAAGCGAGTTCTTTGTTTCCGAGGCCGACGAGAGTGACGGATCATTTTTGCACCTGTCCCCCAGGTACTCGATAATCACGAATATCGACCTTGAGCATCTGGATTATTATGGCAACTGGAACGGCGTTACAAAGGCTTATTCACAATTTATTTCAAAGACGCAGGAGGGCGGCTTAATAATAGCTAACGGCGGCGATGATAGGTTAGTCAGGCTTTTAAGGATGCACAATGTTGAATACACTACGTTCGGATTTTCTTCGGACAATGATATTTATGCAAAGGATATCCGCTTTGACAGTTTTTTGAGCAGCTTTGATTGTGTTCTTTTCGGAGAGTCTATCGGAAGGGTAAGCCTGAAGATTCCGGGTAAACATAATATCTTAAATGCTCTTGCGTGCATACGGCTGGGTATAGCGCTGAGGATCGATAAGGATATTATTCTTGAAAGCATCTCGAACTTCAGCGGCGCACAAAGGCGCTTTCAATTATTGGGAGATATTGATCATATCAAGGTTATCGATGATTATGCCCATCACCCGACTGAGATCAAGGCTGTTATTGAAGCAGCCAAGGCGGGCCAGCCTGATTCAAGGCTCATAGTGGCTTTTCAGCCGCACAGGTATACAAGGCTCAAATCGCTTTGGGGCGAGTTCAGCAATTGTTTTAACGGCTGCGACCACCTGATAGTCACCGACGTTTATCCTGCGAGCGAAAAGCCCGTTAGAGGCATCACCTCTCAGAATTTTGTGGAATATATAAAAAATGTTTTTACTAATCCGATCGAGTGCCTGAAAAAAGAGGACATAGTCAGCAGCCTGTTAAAGCTTGCCAAGCCCGGAGACATGGTCATGATGTTGGGCGCGGGGGATATAACCGGCATCGCCAGCAGTTTTGTTGATGCCTTAAATGAGAACAGCTTTCTGGTAGAAAAATTCGGCAGGGTCGGGGTATTGATGGGGGGATATTCCAATGAGAGGGAGATATCCCTAAAATCAGGAAAGGCGATACTTAAAGCCCTCAAAGAGGAAGGCTGCCGCGCTGTCGGGATCGATATTGTCGACACGGATATCAACAAGATAATGGATGTTATTCTGGGCGCGCAGATCGATACTGCATTTATCGCGCTTCACGGCAAGCTGGGCGAAGACGGCGTTATTCAGGCACTGCTCGAAAAGCTTGGCATTCCTTATACAGGCTCGGGCATAAGGGCAAGCAAGCTTGCAATTAACAAGATCCACACTCAAAAAAGCCTCGAGGTCAGCGGCCTCTACGTTCCTGCATACAGGTCAGTCAACAAGAACCATTATGAAGGCATTGATAATTTAATAAGCAGGTTCTCGAAATTCCCGGTAGTCGTCAAGCCGTCAACCGAAGGTTCAAGCATAGGTGTCACTATTGCACATGACAAGGCTTCGCTGGAGGCTGCTTTGGAGCTGGCCTGGAAATATTCCGACGAATTGCTTATAGAGGATTTCATAAAGGGGCGTGAAATGACGGTGGGCATCCTTGATGAAAGGCCTCTTCCGGTCATTGAGATAATCGCAAAGAACGAGTTCTTTGATTTTGAGGCGAAATATCAAAAAGGCAAAACAGATTATATTGTCCCTGCAGTTATACCCGACTATCTTTCTTTAAGGCTTCAGAATATAGCTTTGCGCGCCCACAGGGCCTTAGGCTGTAAGGGCATATCGAGGGTTGATTTTATAGTCGACAATAAAAATGTCCCCTATGTCCTGGAGGTTAACACTATCCCGGGCTTTACAGAAACGAGCCTGCTTCCAAGAGCGGCTAATGAAATAGGTATAAATTTCAATCAATTATGTTTAACGATCTTAGGGCTTACTAATGGCAAGAAAAAAGAAGCTTCAAATACAACCGTCAGTTATTAAATTCGTTTTATTCATTGTCCTGATACTGGGTGTTTGTTTTGGTGTTTATAAAGGCATTTCGGCCCTGTTGACAAAATCAGAATATTTCAAGGTAAAGACAATAGTTATTGACCCCTCGCTGCAGTTCATAAATATGGATGACCTTGTCCGGCTCAAGGGCAAGAATATATTCCTTATAGACCTGAAGGCTTTTGAAGGCAAACTAAATAAAAAATACCCGCAGGTTTCCCATCTTAAGCTGGTAAAGCATTTTCCTGACCAGATAACAATTGCCGCAAAGAAAAGATTGCCAGTCGCGCAGGTCAACATTGATGATAATTTCTGTGTGCTGGACTCTAACGGCGTTGCCCTGGAGACAACTAAGAAAGCGGACAACAAGGTAACTTTGATATTAGGCACTAAATTCAACAAGTTCGTGCCTGTCCTGGGATTGCCGCTAAATTCAGAAAGTGTTAATATCGCTTTAAATATAGTCAATGTCTTTAAGGCGCAAAAGGAACTCTCGACCTATTCAATCGAGAGCGTGAACGTTGCTGACCTTTCGAAGATAAAGATAATTTTGAACAACGGGCTCGAAGTCCTTGTCGATAAAGATAAAGTTCCTAAGAATATCAGGGTCTTGGCGCTGGTATTGTCTCAAAGGCAGATCGATTTTAAACAAGTAAAGTACCTGGACCTCAGGTTCAAGGAACCTATAATCGGTAAAAAATAATTTAAAAAGATGAGCTTAAAAATGTTTAAAGATAAATATTATTGCGGGCTGGATATCGGCTCCCAGAGAACAAGAGCAGGTGTGATCAGGGTCAAGAACCCGATGGAGATAGAACTTGTAGATGTTTTTGAGAACCCGACGCACGGGTTCAAAGATGACTCTGTCAAGGACCTAAGCGAGCTGTCGGAATGCGTTCATAGCACAATAGAGGGCCTTTCGGAAAAGGTCGGCATAAGGATCAGGGAAGTGGCCCTGGGCATAGGCAGCTATTGGGTTGATGCAAATGAAACAAGCACGGTCATTCCTCTGATAGATAAAGGAAGCAAGGTCATTACAAGCAGCGATATACGCAATGTTACCGACCAGGCCAGGATACTTGGGACAAAGATGGACGAAGAGATCCTGCATACTATCTGCCAGGAGTTCACGGTTGATGACAACCGTTCTGCAATAAACCCCTTGGGCCTTTATGGAAGGAAGCTGGGTAACCAGCAGATGATGATAGTCGCCGATGTCAACAGGATAAGGAACATAACAAAGGCCATAAATCATGCGGGGTATGATATCGGGAATTTGTTCTTTAACAGCTTTGTGGCTAGCGATATCACTCTTGATGAAGAGGAAAAAAAGAACGGGTGCGTCCTTATAGATATCGGTTCAAGGATGACGAGCATTATGCTGTTCAGGGATAAAGCCCTAAGGTGCCTGAAAAAGATAAATTTCGGGGGCGATAATTTTACAAGAAGCATAGCATCCGAATTGAAGATGACTTTTGACCTTTCTGAAGAGATAAAAAAATCATATGCTGCCGCCGGAAATTATGACCTTTATGAAGATGAAGAGATATTGGTGAAGAATGAAAGTGTGTATATCACTTTAAAAAGGGCTCAAATATATAGTGCTGTAAATCCTCAGGTCGATAATTTTCTTGAGCAAATAACCGGGGCAATAAATGATTGTGTGGGTTATCAGAACCTGAATTGCGGCATTACGCTGATCGGCGGGGGAGCTTTAATGCCTGGGCTTATCGAGAAGATCGGTGAGAGCGTAAAAATGCCTGTAAAACTCGGGAAATTAAATGTGTTTTCGCAAAAGAAGTTCAGCAATCTGGCTGAGATAATCTCGGTTGTCGGACTGGCTTATAACGCATATTTAAAGACATTGAAGTATGGGGTTGATGCGAAAGGACATTCCAACTGGGCAAAGATCCTGTCCAATAAGATCAAAGAATTATATTTAGAGTATTTTTAGCAGGGTCAGGGTTGTTTGCTCTGATATCTCAGTTTATTAATGCTGTAGCTTATATCCTTAAGAAGGTTTGAAAGACGCTGGATGCTGTTGAACGTGTAAAGCAGCCAGAATGAATTCAGCAGCATAAGAAGGACTATTATGAGCATGCTGACAGACTGATTGATGAGAAGCTGTTCCAGGACAGAGGAGCTGACTGCCTTTGTGTTCGTATCTATAGTGTTGATAGTGTTAATGAACCATATAACAAAAACAACTAATAGGACGCCCTGAAAGAACATAAAATAGAAATGCTTCATCATCCATTTTGATGTTCTGTTGTCCCAGTAACGCACCCTGTTCATGAAATCTTTATAAGACATTTATTTTCTCCTTTAAAGTCATTTTACTTGAGTATCGTTCTAAAGCAATAGTTATTATTAATAATTCGTTCTAAAGCCTAGAGAGGCACATATATGCCGCACAAAATACTGCTTATTGATGATGAAAGGGTTAATGTGGCATTGATCAAGTTCGGCCTGGCCAGCAATAGGTATAATGTTATTGAGGCAGCAGATGGCATTGAGGGTTTAGAGAAAGTAAAAGAGGTGAACCCTGATATTATAATACTTGATGTCATGATGCCTAATATGAACGGTTATGAATTTATGGGCGAATTAAAGGCCTTGCAAGGATTTCGTACGACACCGGTCATAATGCTTACTGCCAATGAGACAATGCAGGATATGTTCAAGCTTGAAGGTGTTAAGGCTTACTTTGTTAAGCCTGTAATGCTAAATGAACTTGTCGCCAAGATTGTGGAATGTTTAGGAGAGAATCCGGAAGAATAGGGGTCAAGAATAGGGGTCAGCGCCCTATTCTTCAAAATTTTTAAATAGGGCGCTGACCCCTATTCTTATTATGCATATGAATATCCCCGAGTTATTAAGTCCCGCAGGAGATTGGTCATCGCTTTATAGTGCCGTTGAGAACGGCGCTGACAGCGTCTATTTTGGGATCAAGAACATCAACATGAGGCATATGGCAAGCAACTTTGACCTTCTTGAGCTTGATAAGGTAATGGGCTATCTTCACAAAAATAAAGTCAAAGGCTACCTTACTCTTAATACAATAATTTCAGACAGCGAGCTGTTGAAAGTTGACAGGATATTAAAGGCTGCAAAAAAAGCTGGTGTTGATGCTGTCATCCTTTGGGACATGGCTGTGCTTAAAATGGCGAAAGACCTGGGGCTCGCGATACATATTTCAACTCAGGCAAGCGTGGCGAACTTTGAATCACTTAAGATGTATTCAGGCCTTGGAGCAAAAAGAGTTGTCCTGGCGCGGGAATGCACATTGGCTGAAATAAAAAAGATCATAAGCAAAATAGAGAAAGAAAAGATAGATTGCTCAGTTGAAACGTTCATTCACGGAGCGATGTGCGTCAGCATTTCGGGAAGGTGTTTTTTGTCCCAGTATACTTTTGGCAAGTCGGCGAATAAGGGCCAGTGCCTGCAGCCCTGCAGGCGCGAGTTCCTGATCACGGATAAAGACGGGGAATCACAATATATATTAGGTGAAGATTATGTCTTGAGCCCGAAAGACCTCTGTTCAATTGATTTTATTGATGAGCTTGTTGCTGCGGGTATAGCCTCTTTTAAAATAGAGGGAAGGATGCGCTCTGCGGAATATGTAAAGGTCACTACAAGCTGTTACAGAAAAGCCATTGATGCCTGTATTAAGGGAAAGTATACGAAGAAGCTTAAAGCCGGGCTTAAAGAAGAGCTGGCAAAAGTGTTCAACCGCGGCTTTCATAGCGGCTTTTATTTTGGGAAACCTTCTGATGATAAGAGTAACCGCCTGGAGCATTCATACGAAAAGATATTCCTGGGGGAAGTGACGAGGTTCTTCAAAAAGATCGGTGTCGCAGAGATACGCCTGAGGACAGCTTCATTATCTGTCGGGGAACAGGTCTTGTTCATAGGAAAAAGTACGCCGGCGGATTCTGTAAGGGTCGATGAGATACAAAGCAACAATGAATTTGTTAAGTCGGCAAAGAAAGGCGAGACGATCGGAGTTAAGCTCCCGTTCGTGGTCAAGCCAAGGGATAAGGTCTTTATCTGGAGGAGACGGGATGAAGATAATTAAGAACAAGGGCTTGTCCAGCATCTTTGAGAGAATGATCCTGATATTGGCCAGCTTTATTGTTATCGGAAGGCTTATTATCTGGAAATTCTTTAAGGACGCCGGCGTTCTTGAAAAAGTCAATATGTCCAATATCGTCATCAGCTTCTTTATATTTGTGGTCGTCTTTTTATATCTGATAAAGCTGTTCATTGAAAAGGGTCCGCTGCCAAGAACTGTCATAGACCTCCCGTTAAAGATATTTCTCTTCATATGCGGCGCTTCTGTATTTTATTCGGCGGACAGCAACATATCGCTTGGAAGTTTTATTGTATTGCTATCGATGGTCGGGCTTTTCTGGGTTTTGACCGGTTGCCTTAACACCAAAGAGAGGGTTAAGTCCTTTATCAAGTTCCTGATCTTCGCAGGCGTTATTGTCGCTGTTCTGGGGATCAAAGAATATATCTTTTATTGCAATATTAACACTAATATCAACTCTAACCTTTTGAGCTCCTCGCAGAAGATCATATTTTATATGGCCCAGACAAAAAGGGTGGGCTCGCTTTTAGGATGGCCGAATGTCCTGGCAGCCTATTTAATGCTTTTGATCCCTCAGGCGTTCATATTATATTTTGTTGAAAAGAACAGGATTCAAAAAGTGTTATTTGCGTTGGCTTTTCTTATAATGGTCGCAGCGATGCTGCTGACCTTCTCGATCAGCGGGTGGATGTGCTTTTTTATCGCGGTCTTTATTTCAATGCTTTTCTATAAAAAGGTCGTTGGTACCGATGACGGGGGCATAAGCTTTAATAAATTGCTGATCATCTGCGTGATATTCTTCTCTGTTCTTGGCTCAACCGTTGTTCTTAACAGGGTTAAAGACAGGGGGGCAAGCAACCTGATCCCGAGAATGAAATACCTGACCACGGTACTTTCGGTCATAAATGAGCACCCGCTAAGAGGGAGCGGGCTTAATTCGTTTCAGGTCGCGAACCGCCGGTACATATATTCAAAGACCGAAGGCTATTCGATGTTCGTTCACAACAGCTATCTGCAAATGTGGTCAGAAGTAGGTATCCTGGGGGTTTTGGTCTTTGTTTTTATCCTACTAAAAGCCGTTGAATCTTCATGTCGTTTATTCAAAAAGTTACGTGTTTCAGAAGAAGGATTGGTATTAATGGGTTTGCTGTGTTCTGTCGGCGCGTTCATGCTCGACAATATTTTCAGTTTTACTTTCCTTAAGCCTAACATAGCATTTTTCTGGTGGGTGCAATTGGCGATCTTGTTGGCGTGGATAAAGGTGATTGGGCCGAAAGAGGATCGGGCTGCTGCAAAAGGGCCTAAATCTAATAATAACCCGATAATCGTAACGGCTATCTTTGTTGTTCTTTTGCTGGTATGCTCAAAAAGGATCTATGTCAGCGACCATTATTTATTTAAAGGCCAGAGGGTCTTTAACTCCGGAGATATAGAGGGGGCTTACCGGTGTTTTATGATAGCTCAAAAAGAAAATCCGATGAACGGCAAAGTCCCGTCCGCGCTTGGGGTAGTTGCTTTTCAGCGATTTGCAGCAAGCAAGGATATAAAATTCCTTAACGATGCCGAGTATAATCTGAAGAAATCAGTGAATATGATGCCGCTTGCGCCTGAGAATTTCCAGATGCTCAGCAGGGTATATTATCTGAAAGGCGACAAGGTAAAAGCAAAAGAGTTTTTTGACAGGTTCGTAGAGCTTGAGCCTTATAAACATATATAAGAGTTAGGGCCAGAGCCTAACTCTTGAAAGTCGATAGATATTCCAGGAGGAAATACTAATGAAAAAAATGCGTGTGTTCTTTTTGTTTTGTTCTTTTGTTCTAGCTTTCTTGGTGCTTAACTGTGATCACTTATTGCCGAGGGCCTGTTCCCAGGAGGTCGTGACATTTATCGTGCCGGTATCGGTTGGGATGTTCAGCCAGGATGCGGTCATTCGCGTCAGGCTCTGGGATGAAGAACAATTGGAAACAAGCGAAAATACCTCGGGCTGCACAGTTTCTTATAATGTGCAGACAAAGACCGAAGATGTCCGTTGTCCGCAAGGCGTTGAGTACGCCCAAGTGATGCCTGAGGAGTTCATGTTTGATGTTGGTGAGATCAATTCAAATATTGAAATAACGAGCGCCGCGGTCAGGGTCGGTGAAAAATACAGGCTGCTGATCTCCGGAAAAAGCAAGGACAACTGCAACACCACATCGGCAGAGGTAAGGGAAGTGGCGGATTCTGAAACAATAGTCATAGAAAGATTATCCTGGAGCACGACAGCTATGGGCTGTATCGGGATAATTGAATAAGTGAAATAGATGATACATGCTTTAAATATCCATTATAAGGTTTTTATTAATATGGATATTATGGTAATCTTTTAGTAAAGGTCAATTTGTAAAAGAGTAGCGTCTTCTAAAAAGGAGAAAAGTCTCATGAGTGAAAAATCTATGACGATTCTTATGCTGTTCTTTATAGTGATTGGAATAGTTTCTTACGATAGATATATGGTCGTTGTTAAGAATGAATTCAGCCCGATCGCAAAGATGATCGATTATGCAGGGCTAGCAAAATATGTCGAGATAAAGCGAAAGGACGTTAAGGAGGATTATGTTAATTTTCATTTTAGCGTGGAGGAGAAAATTAACTCCTGGAACAATAAAATGAAAGACCTCGAGCAGGAGAGATTGGACCTTGTCAAGGCAAGGAATGCCGTTTTAGTGAGGTTTGAGGAGATCAATCAGCAGCTCGCAGGTGAAGCGCAGAATTACGTTGCTATAATCGACCGCGAGAGAAGCAGTTATATTGAAAGATTTGCATCATTGAGGAAACTGGGAAATGTCTTGATCTCTTTGCAGAACGTAAGTGACACGGCTACACAGCAGCAGGAATATCAGGCTGTAAAAAGGGAATTGATAAATGTTTTTAATACAGTGGATAATGATTATCAAAGGAATACTGATTTTCTGACGCAGGTATTTAGCCGTATTGACACGATAATCTATGAGCAGGGCGAAACTTATTTTGAAGGCTGCCTTAATAAAGGGCATTGCCTGGCTTTGATGGTAAAGGATATTGAGGCGGAATTTCTGGGCATATTGGAAAAGAAAAGCAATAAACCGGCAAGGGATATTAATGAGCTCATAGACATGTCAGCGCAGCTTGAGTATGAAAGCAAGCTGCTGGTAAATAATGCTCGTGCTACAGAGGCAAGCTTATATGAGAAGGATGAAAAGACATATGGCGCGATAAAAGCCTTGTCTGATGACCTGTCTGACCTGACCGAGGAACACCTGTTGGGCTTTATGAAGGGTTATGAATCCATTCAGAACGAGCAGGGAAAATTCCTGGCGAATTTGGAGATGAACAAGAAGCGTTATATCGAAACACAGGAAAATGCAATTACAAGGTCAACACAGATATTGGAAGAAATTGCGGACCAGAATGAATTTAACTTTATGCGCCTTAGCAATATTTATCTGAGCTTAAAAGCTGAGCGTGAAAGATTATTATTATTGTTCATGAACAACGAGAGAGCCATATATGACATTTTGAACAAGAAGAAAAATGTAAATGATGAAACGATCTATAGTATGGCAAAGATCGTGGATATTGACCTTGATTATCTGCTTGATAAGTGGGAGCTGGCTGAAAAGGAGAAAGGGAATATCCTGAAGATCCAGTACGGAAACACGAGCTTGTTTAGAGAGCATCCTGCTATAAATAACAGGATCGAGAACAGCAAGCAGCAGAATATACAGGCTGATAGGGCTCAGGATATCCAGAAGAATTATAACGATAATATGCGAGATCAAAGAGAACGACAGCGTGAAACTCAAAGGCAGTTCGAAAGGGCCAGGGAAAGAGCAAGAGATCAAGGTTTTTAGTCCGGTGAGGATAAATAGGGAGTGTGAACAGTGGATCTGTAAGTTGGGTACGCAATGGGGAACAGATCCCTGTTTAGTCATCAAAATAAGCCTACGCCCGATCTATTATCCGTCCCAAAGCAACTCGCTATAACCCCCTCAGTAAAAGTCTTTAATGGAAAATAACTCCTTTTATGAAAATCTCCTATTGTCCTTATAAAAGCTTTTTTGCTTTATCCCACGATTTAATATATATTTAATAAATATACAGTTTGCTTAATTGTCTAAATAATCTATAATAACTCCATTTCGGAAGCTATGCTCATATCGCTGGCTGCAGACAGGATAACTGCGGGGGAGTTTCATTTTAAATAACAGTTCATTACTAGGGATTTATAGAAAGGTATCAAATGGAAATAGGTATAGTAGGGTTGCCTAATGTCGGCAAGTCCACTCTTTTTAATGCATTGACCGGTGCGGGAATAGCCGCGGAGAATTTTCCTTTTACAACTATTGAACCAAACATCGGTGTTGTGCCGATCGAAGATGTGCGGCTTCATGTCCTTGCGGAAAAGAATAAAAGCAAGAAGATAACGCCAGACGGCATCCGTTTTGTTGATATTGCCGGTATCGTAAAAGGGGCCAGTAAAGGTGAAGGCTTGGGGAATAAATTCCTTGGGAACATCCGCGCGGTTGATGCAATTGTTCATGTTGTCAGATGCTTTACTGATGATAATGTGGTTAATGTGGCAGGTGACCTTGATCCTATTAATGCAGCTGATATTATAGAAACAGAGCTTTTACTGGCAGATCTTCAGCAGGCGGAAAAAGCGCTTGAAAGGCTTGCCAAACCGGCAAAGGCAGGGGATAAAGATGCGAAGGCCAAGTATGAGGCTTTAAGCAGCGCAATAGCAGGTTTTAATGAAGGCAAGTCTGCCCGTGTTCAGAAAATTTCAGAAGAAATCCTCAATGAATATCAATTCTTAACGGCAAAGCCTATCCTTTATGTAGCGAATACCGATGAAGGGAATACCCACCCGGAAGTCATTGAAGCTTTGGAGAAACGTGCCCTGGAAGAAGGCGCAAAAACTGTTGTCCTGTGCACAAAGATGGAAGCAGAGATAGTTGAGCTGCCTCCCAGTGAAAGAGCTGCCTATTATGATGCCGCGGGAATAACATCCCCTGGATTGGCAAAACTGGCACAAGCTGGAAAAGAACTTCTTGGCATGACGTGTTTCTTTACTTCAGGCCCTACTGAGTCCCGTGCCTGGCTTATCCCAAAGGGAACCAAAGCCCCAAAAGCTGCCGGAAAGATCCATTCAGACATGGAAAGAGGCTTTATAAGGGCTGAGGTATACAAGTATGATGACCTGGTAAAATATGGTTCAGAGCAGGAGCTCAAGGCTAAAGGATTGGCTTCTTTGGAAGGCAAGGAGTATGTGATAAAAGAAGGTGATGTTGTCTTTTTCAGGTTCAGTGTTTAGCAGTTAATTTTATTGTATAAATAAAAATTTGCAGGTAGAATAACTAAACAAAAGATAGTTAACAATATAATTATTATAATAGTCGCTATTTGGTAGGCTAATAAAAAAATATGAACATAAAAAAATTATTTTTAGTAATTCAGGTGGTTCTTATTGTTATGTTTTCTCAGGGTATGGCTCTTATCGGGATCAAACAATTTTCCAGGAATAATCTCAATGAAAAAACAGTAGCTACTATCAAATTATGCGAAACTACAAAGCAAGAAATAGTAGACCTTTTTAGGAAGCCTACTGACGACTTTCAACGTACACAAGATGAATATCTTATCTACATATATAAAGGGTTTAGCGGCAGGGGTGGGGTTGAAACTCAAATGCTAGAAATCATGTTGAATACTGATGGTATTGTTGTAGATAAAAGGTTCAATCATAAAGGCGATGAGCTTATGGTTGACAATTGTAAATAATATAAGATTATAATATAGAATAAAAAGGAATGATTATGATGAATTTTGATAACAAAAGAGATCATAAGAGGTATATAACAAAGCCAAAAGAAAAGGTTCATTTTGCTTATGACGTTACTACTCAGCTGGATTTTCAGATCAGAAGCAAAGACAACAAAGATGCTCTTAGCGAAAAACATTGTGCAACAATGAAAAATGTCAGCGTTGTCGGCCTATGCTTTGAATCTGAAAATGAGATCCATGATGGTGACGATATTCATATCAAAGTATATTTTCCGGGAACAGAGGAATGTGTCGATATGGAAGGTGAAGTGAGGTGGATTGAAAAGCACGGTAACAGATTTGATGCAGGCGTTGAGCTTGAAACTGTTGAAGGAAAGCAGGTTGCGGAGTCAGTGCATTTTGATGACCTTTATCAGATAGAATGGAGCGAGGTTTTAGAGACTGTTTTTGGTAAGTTCAAGATCAATCTGAACCAACGCAAAAAATAACTCTTATATTTATGTTTGTTTATCGGTTTTAAGGAGTAAGAAATATTTAACGTTTAAAAAGGAGAGAAGGATGCCCATAACAATGATAGAGATCTTATTGTTCTTAATTTTGCTTGCTAATTTCGCAATATGGTCAAGGTTACAGATGAACAATAAATTTTTACAGGATGTAATTGAACTGCTAAAGAATAAGGATAAATAGCAGTTCATTTTTTTTGAATCTTTGCTTAGTATTTCTGCTTTTTCTGATATATTTGTTCTTGGAAACAAAGATGGGTTTTAACATAAAATTTACAAATTTAGTCTAAAGTGTAGATGAGTATTGGGTATTGCCTGTTTTTTCATACTTCAAATGCTCAGAGAGGGAGAAAAAAATGAAGGATATAAGCAAAAAATCAAAAGTAAGCTGGAAAAATATTCATAGAGATATGTCCTCTCAAGGCATCAAATTTTCTTTCCTTGATAACAGATGTTATGCTTTGGCAAAAGACCAATATTCCGCCACAGTTCAAGATAATTACCTTTCCCTTGCTGTTGCCATACGGGACAGAATAGTGGAAAGGTGGATACATACACAGCAGACTTATCACAAACAAAATCTGAAGAGAGTTTATTATCTTTCGATGGAATTTTTGATCGGAAGGATGCTTGGCGACTATATTTATAATTTAGGGCTTGAAAAGAATGTTGTTGATGCATTGATCGACCTGGGTTTTGATATTGATGAGATCAGAGAACGGGAAATGGATGCCGGTTTAGGCAACGGCGGTTTAGGGCGTTTAGCTGCATGTTTTCTTGATTCAATGGCGGCTTTAAGCATTCCTGCACACGGTTATGGTATCCGCTATGATTACGGCATATTTAAGCAGAAGATCGATAATGGTTATCAGATCGAGATCCCCGACGAATGGCTACGCTTGGGCAGCCCCTGGGAATTCTGCAGGCCGGAATACACAATAAAGATCAGCTTATACGGACGCACGGAAAGTTATACTGATGAGAAAGGTGTTACAAAATGCAGATGGGTCGATACTGAAGATGTCCTGGCAGTCCCGTATGATATGCCTGTTGTTGGCTATAAAAATGATATTGTCAATACGCTGCGTTTGTGGTCAGCAAGGAGTACTGAAGAATTCGATTTTGATTATTTCAATCACGGTGATTACGAACAGGCTGTTTACCAGAAGATCTTCTCTGAGAACATATCAAAAGTCCTTTATCCAAATGATTCCCAAAGCGTGGGAAGAGAGCTTCGCTTGAAGCAGGAATACTTTTTTACCGCAGCATCGATAGCGGATATTATCAGAAGATTTAAATCAGAAAATAAGGATTTTAACAAGCTCCCCGAGCAAGCCAGTATTCAGCTCAATGATACTCATCCTGCTATAGGGGTTGTTGAGCTGATGAGGGTCCTTATCGATAAGGAAGGGTACAAGTGGGAAGATGCATGGAACATTACTAAAAAAGTTTTTTCATACACGAACCATACATTGATGCCTGAGGCTCTGGAAACCTGGTCAGTTGACCTTCTTAAGAGAGTTTTACCTCGTCATCTTATATTGATCTATGAGATCAACGCAATGTTCTTGAAGGAAGTAGGCGAGAATTTTCCTGGAGATTCTGACAGGATAAGCAGGATGTCAATTATAGAGGAAGGTTACCCAAAGAAAGCAAGAATGGCTTATCTGTCAATAGTAGGAAGCCATTCGATCAACGGTGTATCAAGGCTTCATTCGGACCTTCTAAAGACGAATTTGTTCAAGGATTTTCATGATCTGTATCCTAAAAAGTTCAATAATAAAACAAATGGGATCACACAAAGAAGATGGCTGTTGAAATCTAACCCGGGCCTCTCTGCGCTTATAACAGAAACAATAGGGGATCAATGGGTAAAAAATCTAGATAAACTGAATAAGCTGCTGGATTACAGAGAAGATAAAGGATTTATTAAAAAATGGCAGGGCGTAAAGCTTAATAACAAAGAATACCTGGCTCAATACATCAAAGACACTATGAATGTTTCTGTTAATCTTGATTCTCTCTTTGATGTCCAGATCAAAAGAATGCATGAGTACAAGCGCCAGTCTTTGTTCTGCCTTTATGCCATTTCGCAATACCTGACGATCAAGAATAATCCAAAGAAGTTTATTCAGCCAAGAACATTTATTTTTGGAGGAAAAGCCGCTCCAGCTTATACCACTGCAAAGATGACAATTAAGCTGATCAATAATGTTTCCAATATGATCAATAATGACCGCGCAGTCGGGGATAAACTGAAGATGGTCTTCCTGGAGAACTACAGGGTCTCGTTGGCAGAGAAGATCTTTCCAGCAAGCGAGCTCTCTGAACAGATATCTTTGGCAGGAACAGAAGCCTCCGGAACAGGTAATATGAAGTTCATGCTCAACGGTGCTTTGACCGTCGGGACATTAGATGGCGCTAATGTCGAGATGGCAGAGCAGTTGAACAATGAAGATATTTTTATCTTTGGGCTTAAGGAAAAGGAAGTGACAGACCTGAAAAGGCAGGGTTATGATCCTCAAAGGTTTATTCAGAACTCCCCAATGTTAAAAGATGTGTATGAAATGATCAAGAATAACTATTTCAGCCCTAATGAGCAAGGGATCTTTAATGATCTGGTTAATTCTTTGTTCCATCATGATCCGTTTTTGGTTTGTGCTGATTTTGATGCATATTTAGCTATACAGGATGTTATATCCAAAGAATATCAAAATAAAGCGCAGTGGACTAAGAGATCGATAACGAACGTTGCACGATCAGGTTATTTTTCAAGCGACAGGACAATCCGCGAGTATGCAAGTGAGATCTGGGGAGTGCCCTGCAAGTAATTGTTGTATGTTGAGCTTTATTGGGCTCAATGCTGCAATAAGTCGCAAGACGATGGTTAACAATAATTATTGGAGGTGTTTATGACAAACACTAGAACAAAAGACCTTCTGCGAATTCCTGAAGTTGTTGAGGAGATCAACCGCCACTTATGGATCGAAAGTGAGAAATCAAATTCGAATATCGGGTTTGAAAAAGCTGCTGAGGACTGGATAAGCCGCTTTTCACGGGATTGGGTCATTTATCACGGATCTTCTTACGGGATCGGTCCACGAGGCTCAGCTGATTCAGACGTTAAAAAGAAGAGGCGAGCTAAATCATACTATTAATACATTGAAAGGCCCTTTATTCTATGTTTGAGCTGTTAAAAAATAGGACGAGATTTTTATTATTAAGTATCTTTTTATCCTCGCTGCTCATTTCTGGTTGCGCTGCAAAAAAATTAAAACCCGCCGGATTCTTGGATGATTATTCTCATCTCGAAAGTGAAAAAAAACAAGGCTTATTTGTAGACAGGTCGAAAGAAGCAGATTTGGCATCTTATAAAAAGCTGATCATCGAGCCTGTTGATGTCCATTTTACCGAAGATGCTAAAGGCGCCGAGATTGACGCTGCGACCCTTAATGAATTTACGGATTTTCTTTATGACCAATTGACCATAGCTTTAAAAGGAAGATTTGAGATCGTCGAAGAGCCTGGTGAAGGGGTACTTCTTCTTAGGACCGCTATTACCGATGTTATACCGAGTAAGATATATTTGAATCTTCACTGGTCGACCACTGCTACAGGACTTGGTGTTGGGGGCGCTGCGATGGAGGCTGAGTTCGTAGATTCAATGACAGATGCGAGGATCATTGCAGTAGTTGATTCAAGGAAAGGCAAGAGAATTAAATATTTCAATGGTCTTTCAAAATGGAAACACTCAAAAGATGTTTTTCAGCAATGGGCAAAGTTGCTAAATGAATTAGTTGAATAAACAATAATGTATTGTGAGGGCAAATAAACATGAAAGATCCAAAGCCATATGACAATTTAGGGCCTCTGGCGATATTAAGGAACACTAGAGTTTCAGATATAATGGAGACAGAAGTGATCACGGTCAGGGAAGATGAGCCTTTAAGTATTGTGCATAACACTTTTGTCGCGCATCATCTTACACATGTTATTATCGTGGATGAGACAAACAGGATCTCGGGGATAATCAGCCAGAAGTATTTATATAAGGCGCATTCTCCCAGAAAAATAATGTCCATGTTGGATTATGATTCTGATAAATTATTGGATGGGGATTCCTATTATAGCAAGGAAGCTTTAAATTCCTTCAGGCTTAAAAAAATAATGAAAGCCAGCCCGTTTACTGTTAAGCCGGATAAGTCAGTTTTTTATGTTGCCAGTTTGATGGCAAAAAGGATGCTGGGATGTGTTCCTGTAGTTGATAACAATAAATATGTTCTTGGATATATCAGCGAACAAATATTAGTCAAATTTTTTGTAAAAGTCATGTCTTTAGATTCTTAAAGACGACAATTAAAAGGAAGGCAGTTTTCTTCCCTGTTTTTATATGAGCTCTTCAAGCTTTTCCCTTCTTAATTATGCTTTTTGCCTGAATGAAAAACCAAAATACAATGAATATAGACCTGGAAAATAATACTGAAAATAATCTAGAGTTCAATGATCAATTTGCCCAGGCATATGATACCCTTGAGAATTCCTGGCATAATATTTTAATTGTCGGGAAGGCGGGAACGGGAAAATCCACGATCCTTCAGTACTTCAGGTCAAATACTTTAAAAAATGTCGTGGTCCTTGCTCCGACAGGGGTCGCTGCTGTCAACATAAAAGGCCAGACAATACATTCTTTTTTCAGGTTCAAGCCCGACATAACTCCGGATACGGTCGTAAATATCAGAATGAGAAAGGATGCCAAGGAGCTTTATAGAAAGATCGATATGATCATTATTGACGAGGTATCAATGGTAAGGGCAGACCTCATGGATTGTATTGATGAGTTTATGAGGCTGCACGGCAAAGAGGCAAACGAGCCTTTTGGAGGTGCCCAGATGATATTTATCGGTGACCTTTATCAGCTGCCTCCCGTGGTAAATGGCAGAGAGAGGTCGATTTTCAAAGGCCACTACAAGAGCCCGTACTTCTTTGATTCAAAGGTATTTAGAAGATTATTCAATAGAGGCTCTTACAAGGACAATGATGAGAACTTTGAGCTTTCTTATGATAGCTTAAGGATATTTGAGCTCGATAAAATATACCGCCAGAAAGAAGAGCGTTTTATAGAACTGTTAGGGGCAATAAGGAACAGGTCAATTACTGACCAGCAGCTTGACGCGTTGAATGAAAGGTATCTTCCCGGCTTTACACCTAAAGGGGATGAATTTTATGTTTATTTGACTACAACGAACAGCTTGGCTGACAAGGTGAATGAAGCCCAATTGAACAGGATAGATTCGCAGGCCTATTTTTCAGACGGTGAGATATCGGGGAAGTTCGAGCAGAAGAACTTGCCAACACAGTTATCCCTTCAAATGAAAGTCAATGCCCAGGTAATGCTTTTGAATAATGACCCTTCAGGAAGGTGGATAAACGGCAGCATAGGCAAGATAGTTTCTTTTGTTGAGCAGGATCAAATTGTCGTCGTGGAATTATCTGATGGAAAGATCGTGGAAGTATCGCCTTTTCAATGGGAGATGTTCAGGTTTTACTATAATGATGAAACTGAAATGATCGAATCGGAATCGGTCGGTTCATTCAGGCAGTATCCTTTAAGGCTTGCCTGGGCGATAACCATTCATAAGAGCCAGGGAAAGACCTTTTCTAAAGTGATCGTTGATATTGGGGACGGCACGTTCTCTCACGGGCAGATATATGTTGCCTTGAGCCGCTGTGTCACTTTATCCGGCTTAGTCCTTAAGCAGCCTATTAACAGAAGACATATTTTACTGGATAGAACGATCGTTGATTTTATGCAGGAATGTGAAAAATATATTATTAGCGAAAAAGAGCTTGAGCCGAAAAGAATAAATTAATGACAGTTGCAAAACAAAAGAAATATTTATGCAAAAAAACATTGTGCAATAGTCAACTTTAGGGAGAAATAAAATGAGTAATGTTATCTTGTTGGTTTCATGCCCTGATAAGAGGGGTATAACTTCAGCTATCACCACTTTTGTTTATGAGAATAACGGCAATATTATACATGCGGACCAGCATATTGATGAGCAAAGCAATACATTCTTTATGAGAATAGAGTGGTCATTAGAGGGTTTTGCTATTAAAAGAGAAGAGATAAAGAATAGATTTGTTAATGTGGCGAGCAGGTTTGATATGGACTGGACGCTTAATTTTACTGACAAGCAGTATAACGTAGCATTATTTGTCTCTGGGCATTTGCACTGTCTTTATGATCTTTTGTACAGGTTCAGGGCCGGCCAATTTAAATGTAATATCCCTGTAATAATAAGCAATCATTCAAAAGCCAGGGCAGCTGCAGAGGAATTTGGTATAAAATTCTATGAAATACCTGTTAATAAGGACAACAAGGAACAACAGGAGCAAAAACAGATAGAAATTCTAGAAAAAGAGAAAGTCGATCTTATTGTTCTTGCGCGGTACCATCAGATCCTTACGGCAGGATTTGTTGCCAAATATGAGAACAGGATAATTAATATACATCATTCTTTTCTTCCTGCATTTATAGGGAAGAGCCCGTATGCTCAGGCTTACCGAAAAGGCGTCAAGATAATCGGAGCCACGAGCCACTATGTTACAGAGCATCTTGATGAAGGCCCTATTATTGAGCAGGATACAGTGCGGATCAGCCACAGGGATGCTTTAGAAGACCTTGTAATAAAGGGGGAAGACCTGGAAAAAGTGGTTCTCAGCCGGGCGGTCAGATGGCATTTGGAAAGAAAGATCCTTAAACTTAACAATAAAACAGTTATATTTGATTAAATTAATGGGTAAAAATAAAGACAAAAAAGAATCTTTTAATTTATTCCAGTTTTTGTTCGGTTCGGTAACAGTTGATATTATTCTTGCTCTGAATACGGCTGTTTTCTATTTTATGTATTATGTGCCTAAGGGCAATGAGAATATACAGCCGTTCATTATGTATCCTGGGAACCTTATAAACGGCAAGGTTTGGTGCGTGATCACTTCGGGTTTCATTCACGGGAGCTTATCTCATTTTCTCTGGAACATGTTCGGTGTTTTTATTTTTGGTAAGATCGTTGAAAAAAAGCTTGGCGTGCGCAAGACCCTCTTTATTTATTTTGGGGCATTAACGATCTCAATGTTGTTTTCTACTATGGTCTATGTTTTTTTGCTTCATAAGAATGTTGCGATCATCGGGGCCTCCGGAGCTGTTATGGGGCTGATCTCCGGGGCGATGCTGCTGTCCCCTTTCACTATCACATATGAAATGATACTTCCGATACCTACTATGGTAAAAGGGTGGATGTTCTTTTATGCAGACATACAGGGCTTCTTAAATCAGGCTTCTGACGGGGTTAGCCATCTTGCACATATTTTCGGGTTTTTATCAATTGCCGTTCTGGTCTATTTTTTGTCCCACAAAGACAAGAAGGCGATGAAGGTCGGGATGCTTATTAATATTTTCTCTATTATCGTACTGTTGCTGTTGAACCATTGGCTAGCAAATAATACGCACTGGAATATTTTGCCGCAAGGCATTATATAGATTGTTATTAATATTATTTTATAAGATGTGCAATTTATGTATAATAGGAACATTAAAATTTATAAAGTGTAAGCAAGGAGGTTTTTATGAATTGTCCAGTATGTGAAACTGCTATGACAGAAGAGGATTTTGGAGGGGTTTCAATAGATATTTGCCGTAATGGCTGCAGTGGTATTTGGTTTGACTGGTTTGAACTGGAAAAACTTGATGAAAAGCACGAAGGTTTGGGGAATGCACTAACAGCTGCTTTGCAAAGCTCAAGGGCTAAAGATGATAACCGCGGGAAAATTAAATGTCCTAAATGCTTCAAACCAATGATGGCGCATTTATATAAATCCGCTAAAGAAGTCACGGTTGATGAATGCTATTTATGCGGAGGATTTTTTCTGGATTCTGGCGAGTTAAAAGTGATCCGTGAAAATTTTATGACTGAAGAGCAAAGAGAGTCTTATGTGAACAGTATCATTGAAGGACAGCCTGATTTTCAGGAAGCAAAAAAAGACCTTGAAAAACAAAAACTCCGCACAGCAGCAATAAAAAAACTTACTAAGTGCCTCAGGCCGTCTAAGTATTTTAAAAGGTAATTATATTTTTTCATGGATTTCAGTAAATAAAAACAGGGATATTTTTTATAGTAGCGCGAAATAGAGCCATTTGTTGCCGAAGGGTTATGAAATTATACTTTTATGTATAAAAAATTGAAACAAATAACCAAGTCAAGATTTCCCAAGAATTTATTATTTTTCTTCATTCTAATTCTTTTGATCGTGCCCTTTTATTTTCAAGCAAGACATCTTACCACAAGTAATTTAATTGAAAAAAACAGTGATGAACTATCCGAGATCGTAGAATATATTGACGTAAGTATTGAAAATAGAATGTCGATGTTGGATCAGTTAATAAGAAATGATGTTATTGGGGGTTTTCTTAAAGATCCTTCTATCTCAGATGGTGATCCTATAAAGAATTTAATTGAAAAAGCAAGGGTGGATTCTGGCTCAGATATAGTTTATTTGATGGATATGAGCGGAACGGTAGTTGCTTCTACGATTTATGATGGAGGACAATCGTTAACAGGCAATAACTATGCTTTTAGGGTATATTTTACAGATGCCTTAAAGGGTGGTCTGGTCGTTTTTCCTGCAGTAGGCGTGACAACAAACAAAAGAGGCCTTTATATAAGCTCAAGGATCTATAGTGTGCAAGAGGGCAGGATCCTTGGTGTTGTTGTTTTTAAGGTGGGGCTTGATGACCTGGACCAATTTCTTTCCAAGTATGATTCCCCTAAAATGTTAGTTTCAGCTGATGGTATAGTTTTTGCAACAAATGACGAAGATTCTCTTTACAGGTCTTTAAACCCATTATCAGAAGAAACCCTTCAAGAGATAAGAAATTCAAAACAATTAGCAAATAATGAAGTAGTTCCGCTCGAAATGTCAAATGGCTCCGGTGAAACTGTTTATAAAAAAGACAGGTTCTTTATCCAAAAAGGTGAGACCTTTATTAAAGGATGGCAAGTAGTTTCTTTAAAACACAAAATCTTAGGTTTGCAGCTTAATGGATATCAATTTCGCATATTGGCGCTTTTGCTTTTGTTAATGATCATAATTGCATATTTTTCGATATATGTTCATAGTTTTGAAACAAAGGAATTTTCTTTAAACAGGATAAGAAGCAAGGTAGTGGTCCCTGTAGGCTCTGCATTATTGTTGATCTCCTTAACCAGTATGTGGTCTTTTTATGCATATCATAAGAATAAAATAAGCTTGGAGTTTAAAAAGGTAGTGAAAGAGGTAAATAAAGATTATTATTCGTTCCTTAACAGTGAGGCTAGTATTATTGCCAGCTATATTGACCTAATAGAACAGAACAAAAATCTACAGCAGGCGTATATTACAAATGATAGAAAGGCTCTCTATGAATTTTCGAAACCGATATTTCAGGAGTTAAACAGGAGTTATCAGATAACCCATTTTTATTTTCATGATACACAAAGAAATAATTACCTCAGAGTTCATAAGCCGGATGATTTTGGCGATTTTATCGATAGATATACAATGGGCGAAGCCTATAGAAAAGGGGTCACTAAGTATGGAATAGAGCTGGGCCCATATGGCAGGTTAGCGCTTAGGGTTGTGCGGCCATGGATCGTGGATGGCAATATTATTGGGTATATTGAAATTGGAAAAGAAATTGAGCATGTTATGCCGAACATAGCAGCTATGAAAAATGTGCAGATCATGTCGTTTATTGAGAAAGATATGCTTGATAAGGCCCAGTTCCTTCATGGGCAGGAAGCATTTAATGACAATAGTATCTGGGAAAGATTTTCAAATGTTGTTTTAACCGGGTCTACTGTGAACAGCACTCATGAGCTGGATTCTTTTTTTAATAACCTTTTGTCCAAGGATGTAAATAAATATTTGTTAAAGGTATATTCTGTAAATATAGGCGTTAATAAGTATTCTGCAGCCTTGTTGCCTTTAAAGGATGTTAGCGAAAGAGTAGTGGGCACTATCGTTGTATTAAAGAACTTTGATGATGAGAATGCTGTTTTTATGAGATTGGCAACGCAAATTGTTGAAATTGAGATCATTGCTGTGATTCTACTTGGTGTTTTCTTATGGCTTTTTTTGGGGCGCATTGAAAGAAGTGTTTTAAGAACAACTGAAAAACTAGAAGCTAATATAACTGATCTGAAAATGGTAAGTACAATATTGATGGATAAAGAGGAATCTTTAGAGCGCGAAATCTTATACAGGACCAATATTCAGAAAGACCTTGTTTCTGCAAAAGAGCATGCGGAGCTTCTTTCACGGGTTGTGCCTTCGGCTATCTTTACAGTGGATATAGAAAAAAAGATTACGAGCTGGAATGATTATATCGAAAGATTGACAGGTTATTCTAAAGATGAAGTGATGGGAAAAGAGTGTAGCTTTTTTGCAGTTTCCCCGTGCGTTGAAAATTGTGCTCTTTTTAGTAATGATCTACAGAAGCCTTTGATATCAAGGAAATGTACAATTAATTGTAAAGATGGAAGATTGCTAAAAGTTTTTAAGAATGTTGATTATTTAAAGAATAATGATGGCGATATTATTGGAGGGATTGAGTGCTTTGAAGATGTTACTGACAGGGCCGAACAGGAAAAGAGGATAGCAGAGGCGTACAAGGAGATCGAGAATTCTTTAGCGATATCCGAATCATTAAGAGAAGATCTGGAAGAAGCTCAAATCAAGACAGTACAGGCTGCTCAGGTAAAATCTGATTTCCTTGCAAATATGTCTCATGAAATGCGGACCCCTATGAACGCTATATTGGGTTTTAGCGATCTTCTTAAAATGATGGATTTAACTGAAATGCAAAGGGCTTATGTTGAAACCATTTCTTCTTCAGGGGAACTTTTAATAAAGATAATTAATGATATCCTTGATTTTTCCAAGCTGGATTCGGGAATGGCAAAATTGGAGAATGTTAACTTTAATTTAGAGTATTTGCTAAATGATGTTTTTAAAATAGCGGTTTTTCGCACCAAGAAGAGTTCAGTCGAGATATATATTGATATAGATCCAGATGTTAATTTTAATCTTAAAGGGGATCCGACCAGATTAAGACAGGTATTCTTAAATTTGCTAAGCAATGCTATAAAGTTCACTCGCAAGGGGTCTATTGGTGTAATTGTAAAGAAACAAAAAACCAGTGCAAAGACCGGGCAGACATTGCGCTTTATTGTAAAAGATACAGGTGTTGGGATTGCACAGGACAAGAAAGAGATTATTTTTGATTCGTTCGTTCAGGGGGATACTTCTACAACAAGAAAATACGGCGGTACAGGATTAGGATTAACCATATGCAGGTCTATTGTAACAACGATGGGTGGGGAAATTTGGGTTGAATCAAAGGAGGGAAAGGGGAGCGAGTTTATTTTTGTGCTGGATTTTGAGGATGGGGATTCAATAGCCGATGAAGATGTTGTCCCGGTGAAGAATATGGACCTGAACAAACAAAAAGTCATTATTGTTGATGATAATGAAATTGCAAGAAAGATACATGTTAAATGCTGTGAGTCGTTAGGCCTTGAGATATTATCAGTTGAAGATTCACCGAATAATGCTTTAGAAAAGATAAAAGAATTGGAAGTGGACGGGATCTTTCCAAACTTGATACTTTGTGACCTTGTAATGGAAGATATGGACGGATTTGCTTTTGCATCAGAGGTACGCTCTAATAAAAATTTGAAGGATGTAAAAATGATCGCTATCACTGCTGAGCCGGAGATCGGTGGGGCGGGATACGCACAAACAAAAGGGTTTAATGGCTATTTGCCAAAACCGGTTACCTTAGAAGAATTAAAGAATGTTATCAGGACAGTGTTTGGAGATAAGCGCCGGGATAAAACAATAGTAACACGGCATATGGCTAAAGAGCTCAATTGTAAGGGCGCTAGGGTTCTTGTTGTTGAGGACAGTGTTACCAATCAAATGCTTATGAGAGAATATTTTAGGCAGTTAGGATGTATGGGTGAGTTCACTATCAGTGGTTACGAAGCAATAGATATTCTAAGAATAAATCAAAATTTTGATATGGTTTTAATGGATATACAACTGGCTGGTTTGAGCGGCATTGAAGCCACTAAAATGATCAGAAAAGATATAAGTGAAGAAATTCCCATAATTGCTTTAACTGCTGCAGTTTTTGATGAAGATAAGCAAAAGGCCAAGCAGGCTGGCATGAACGATTTCCTTCCCAAGCCGGTTAGCTTGGCAGCTTTAAAGGAGATGATATCCAAATATAGAGAAACTTAAGTTGTTAGGGCGGTAACCGCAAATATATTTTTTTCTTTGGGGTATTTAATGATACCGGAAGAAAAAGTTATATTTGCTTTTTTTTCGAAACTTTTTGAGCTTCCCTGTGTTTAAAAGAACGGAAACAAGAACCAACAAAACCGAAAGGAGCTCAAAAATGAAAAAGAACCTTATTAGTCTGGCAGTTGTTATACTGATGGTAATTCCAACAGTAGTATTGGCACAGGATGTGAAAGGTGACGGCTTTCATAAGGAATTAAAAGAGAGGATAAAGGCCTACAGGGAGCAGCAAAAACAGGATACGCAAGCGTTCCGCCAAACATTGAAAGAGAAATATAAGGAACCGGCAATGAAGGAAATGGAAGCATACCGTCAGAAAAAAAGAAGCGAGAATATCGCATTTAGAGATCAGGTCCACCAGGAAAGAATGTCAATCTTAAAAGACAAGTTAGCAGGTATTGATAAATTAACAGATGAACAGAAAAACGAGATAATCAGCATAGCAGAACAAAAATATAATGAGCATGTGGCTTATAGGGATGAAAAGCATAAAGAGGATGTCGCTTTTGTAAAGAGCATACGTGATAATGATCAGATGCAAAGGGAAGAAAAGCGCAATGCTATAAAAGAATACAGGGAAAGCAGAAAACAAGAGAACCAGCAATATCGTGAAGGTATAAAAGATCAAATAAAGGCATTAAAGCAAAAGTATAAAGATCAGATAAATCAAGATACATAGCTGCATAAAGCGCGGATAAGGGGACAAATACACAGTAAAGTATTTGTCCCCTTTTTTATAGAGTGTAGCCGATATTTTTGATATAACTATTATGTTATGTCAGATGAATTCTTCACAATTTCGCAATTAAACAAATTCATAAAGGATGTTATAACTTCAGCCTTTCCTCAGACCGTCTGGGTTTGCGGAGAGATCCAGGGTTATGACCGCAATAAAAGCAGGAATCATGTCTTTTTTGAACTGGTGGAAAAAGATCCTGGTTCGAAGGACATTATCGCAAAGATCGGATTAGTTATCTTTTCGGGAAAAAGAACACAGATAGAAGCGACTTTAAGGCAAAGTGAAAATGCATTTTCTCTGAAAGATGATATTGAAGTGAAGTTTGCCTGTAAGGTCGATTTTTATGCCCCCCATGGAATTGTCCGCCTGATAGTAGATGATATTGACCCAGTGCATACTCTAGGCAAATTGGCACAAGAGAAACAGAAACTTATCGCTGAGCTAAAGGATAAAGGCGTGTTCGATAAGAACAAAGAGCTGGAGATACCAAGGGTACCGATGAATATCGGACTTATCACAGCTTACGATTCGGCAGCTTATAATGATTTTATTGCGGAATTGACCAAAAGCGGCCTTGGTTTTAAGCTTTTTTTAAGGGATTGCCTTGTACAGGGAAAGAACGCTGAGGCTGATATTGTCAAAGCATTAGAAGAAGTTGAGAGAATAGACGATCTGGACCTTATTGTTATAACAAGAGGCGGCGGGTCTATTGCAGACCTTAGCTGCTTTGACAGCAGGCTTATTGCCGAGAAGATAGCGTTATTGCGGCTGCCAGTAGTTAGCGGGATCGGCCATGAGATAAACATATCAATTACCGATCTGGCCGCTCATACTTATGCCAAGACGCCGACAGCGGTCGCTCAATTTCTTGTTAACAGGGTGGAAGAATTCCTCGGTGAGATCAATGAAAAACTAAAATTTATCCTGGACCTTGCACAGGACAGGATAAAGGCTGAAAATCAAAGGTTAAAGGACCAGGCGATAGGCCTGCAGTCTTCAACTTTGAGGTTTTTAAAAGTACATAATGAAAAAGTCCTTAGATTATCAGAGCTGTTAAAATACAGGCCGGTAACTCTTTTAAAAGCAAACATAAAAAGCCTGGATCAAAAGAATATAGATATGTTCGAGAGAACAAAACAGCGCATGAACAAAGAAAAAGATAGATTGAGGAGTTATAGTAAGATAGTTGAAGTGGTAAGCCCAAAGAACACCTTAAAAAGAGGATTTAGCATTACAAGAGGCTCAAGCGGAAAAATAATAAAAAGTGTTTCAGGAATTCTAAATAATGATAAATTAATAACAGAAGTAAGTGACGGCATTATTGAAAGTCAAGTTAACAAAGTCGGATAGTTGATCCTTATAAATAAATATTCTGGGAGGTTATTTGTGGTAGAGAATAAATACAGTAAAGCAATAAAGAAGCTAGAGGATATTATTGAAAAAATAGAGAATGAAGAGATCGATGTTGATGAGCTGTCTGATAAGGTTAAAGAGGCGGTTTCATTGATCAAGGTTTGCAAAGATAAAATAGAGAAGGCTGAGCTGGAAGTAAAGAAAGTTGTTGATGGCCTTGAGGATAAATAATCATTAATTATATAAGAAGAGGTCAAGATGCTAGGTATTTCAACAGTATGGAATTATCATCCTGATATTGATATGTTCATGTGGCTTATATCCGTTAAGGATTTGGGCCTGAACGCTATTGAGATAGATTACAGGGTGACAAGAGAGCAAATAAAGATCATTGATTCTTTAAAATGGGACCTTGGGATTAAGGTTGTAAGTGTTCATAATTTTTGTCCGGGCCCGGATAATGGTGAAACAACAAGGCATCCGTCCAATTTTTATAGGCTGACTTCATTGGATGAACATGAGCGGCTGCTTGCTGTCAAATGGACAAAGAATACTATTGATACAGCTGTGAATGTCGGGGCCTCGACAGTGGTTGTTCATGCAGGGACAATAGACTTTGAAGATGGGCGTTGTCATCAATTGTTTTCACTTCATCGGCATGGTTCGGCACAGGTGCGGGAATATAATGATGAATTTGCCAGGGTTTTGGGGGCCAGACAAGAAATGAAGGGGCCGTACATTGAAGCTGCAGTTAAAAGTTTTAAAGATGTTGTTTCGTATGCCGAGGACAAAGGTATTAAAATAGGTCTTGAAACCCGCTATTACCCGATCGAAATACCAAATTTTGAGGAGATCGGCCAGTTCTTGGATATGTTTGGGAAGCAAGGTATGGGTTATTGGCATGATGTCGGGCATGCTGAGATCAATGAAAGGCTAGGGATAACGAATCATGTAGACCTTTTAGATACTTATAAAGCCAGAATGATAGGAATGCATGTCCATGGAGTTGAAGTAATGAGGGATCATATTGCTCCTTTTGCAGGAGATATGGACCTGGAAAAGATCTTGCCTTTTATGAAGAAGGACATTCCATACATTATTGAGTCAAAATATGCCACGTTTGAAAAGATAAAATCTTCTGTTTCAAAGCTGAAGGAACTTATGTAGCAGAAGGTTCTTCAGTATGAGATGCTTTTGTTTTTCCTGCCAGAGAGATTTTTCTTTGAATAAATAGTGAATATTCAAGTCCGGTAATAATTATAATGTTGTTTCTTGCAAAGAGCCCTGTTTCAATAATTCAATGAATAAAGTGGTTTTTCCCAAAGGTTAATAATAAGATATATTTGTATAAATACGCACTTGTTATTTTGTTTTTAATTGTTATAATAATTTTGCTTTTTCAGGATTTAATGCTATTTTGGATTTAACTTGGATATTTGCGTGCATGCAGGAAGAATAAGTCAGATCTTATGTGTTATGTGTATGTATTAATATCAGATAAAAAAAAGAATTTTTAAAACAAAAAATGACCGCCCGTAGCTCAGCTGGATAGAGCACCAGTCTTCGGAACTGGGTGTCGCACGTTCGAATCGTGCCGGGCGGGCCAGATAAAGAACTTGAAATATTGAATCTGGATACTTAACGGTTGGGTATAAAAAAATGTCATTAACTGAAAACTTAAAAAAAACCTCTTTGTATGATAATCATATCGCGCTTGGAGCTAAGATGGTTCCATTCGGCGGATGGGATATGCCTGTTCAGTATGAAGGGGTAATCGCAGAATATACACAAACTAGAAAAGCTGTTTCTCTGTTTGATATTTCTCATATGGGAGAATTTATTGTTGAAGGGGATTGTGTGGAGAGCGGTTTAGACAGGATCGTGACAATGTCGTTGAAAGACCTGCCTGTTAAATCTGCGCGATATGGGATGATGCTTAATGATAAAGGTTGTATCATTGATGATCTTATTATCTTTAGAATGGAAAAAAACAAATGGTTCTTAGTTGTTAATGGAGCTACAACAGAAAAAGATCTTAAACATTTAAAGTTCAGCTTAAAACCTTCAGCAATAATTGAAGATGTGTCGTCGACAACAGGCAAGATAGATGTTCAGGGCCCGCTATCGCGTGAAGTGTTGAAATCTATTTTTCCCGGTATTGAAAAATTAGAGTATTATACATTTGATTTTTTTAATTATTTAGGTAAGAATATCCTTATCAGCAGGACAGGTTACACTGGGGAGTTAGGTTATGAAATATATTTTCCCTGGGATTCAATTGATGTTCTTTGGAATAATATACTAGAAGACAAAAGAGTGCGGCCAGCTGGCTTAGGAGCCCGGGATGTGTTAAGGTTAGAAATGGGGTACAGCTTGTATGGCCATGAGTTGAGCGAGAACATAACACCGCTTGAAGCCGGATTAAGCAAGTTTGTCGACTTTGCAAAAGAGTTCATTGGCAAAGAGGCCCTTTTAAGGCAAAAGGAGCAAGGCGTTGGAAGAAGGATCATTGGTTTCGTTTCTGACAACAGGCGCTCTCCGAGGGCAGAGCAGGCTATTTATGACCAAGCAGGAGAAGAGATAGGCATTGTAACAAGCGGAAGTTTTTCAGTGCATCTGCAAAGGGGAATAGGCTTGGGCTTTGCAAAACAAGGTACAGCGAAACAAGATGATAAATTATTGTTTGGGAATGAAAAAGTCAGGGCAGAAGCTAGGGTAACTTCAAGATTTTTTTATAAGGGTGGTTCATTAAAAGATTAAATCAAAATTGATCTATTTAAGGAGAAATAAGATATGGAAATTGTAGAGCATTTGATGTATACGAAAGATCACGAGTGGGTTTTGGTAGAGGATGGTATTGCGACTATAGGTATTACAGATTATGCGCAGTCTTCATTAGGGGATATCACTTTCATTGAGCTTCCTTCTGTTGGTGATGAGGCAGAGCAATTTGGTGAAATAGTTTCTGTAGAATCCGTGAAAGCTGCAAGCGATGTATTCTCGCCTATTTCTGGAAGGGTAGTAGAGATCAATACTGAATTAGAAACGGATCCAGCGCTTATCAATAGATCTCCTTATGAAAAAGGTTGGCTCGCAAAAATAGAGATAGCAGATAAAGAAGAGCTCTCAAATCTTATGACTGCAGAAGAATATGAAAATTTTCTTGATAGTGTAGGATAATATAATAGGGTAGAGAAGGATAAAAAACCGCTAGTATTCTCACCGGTATTTATTCATATACGAAGGACGATCAGTTGTTTTCTTATATTGCTAATACAAAAAAAGAACAAGAAGAAATGCTTGCAGTCATCGGAGTTGATTCTATCGAGGAGCTTTTTTCTGATATAAAGCCGGAGCATTCCCCAAAATCATTTAACCTGCCTAAGGGAAAATCCGAATTTGAAGTTGTAGAGTATTTTAGAAAGCTGGCTTTAAAAAATTCTTCAGAGCTCATTCCTTTTATTGGCGGCGGGTACTATGACCATTATGTGCCGTCCGTTGTTTCCTCTTTAATGTCCAGAGGTGAATTTTTCACTGCTTATACCCCTTACCAGCCGGAATGTTCCCAGGGAACCCTTCAGGCATTATATGAATATCAAAGTGCCATTTGCACAATGACAAATATGGAGATATCAAATGCCTCTTTATATGATGGGGGTACGGCATTATATGAAGCTGCTATGATGGCGTTCAGGATAACGAAAAGAAAGAAAATTTTGATAGACGGTGGTGTCAGCCCGATATTTAAAAAGATATTAAAGACCTATACCAGTAATCTTGATTTTGAATTCAATGAAACAGAGGTTGTTCATGGTACTGCTGACAGGAAAAAGATGTATGCGCTCCTTGATAAAGATACTGCTGCTGTAATTGTCCAGAACCCCAATTTTTTTGGCGCGATCGATGATTATACTGATATTGTTGAAAAAGCGCATGCTGCCGGCGCTCTTGTTATAGAGAGTGTTTATCCTATCTCTTTAGGGCTCTTAAAAACACCGGGTGAAATGGATGTTGATATTGTTACTGGCGAAGGGCAGAGCCTAGGGCTATCTTTGAATTTTGGCGGTCCTTATCTTGGATTTATGGCGACAAAGAAGAAGTATGCCCGCAAAATGCCAGGAAGGATCGTGGGACAAACTACCGATAAGAATGGCAAGAGGTGCTTTGTTAATACGCTTCAGGCAAGGGAGCAGCATATCAGAAGAGAAAAAGCCACGTCCAATATTTGCACTAATGTTGCTCTTTGTGCGCTTCAGTCTATCATCTATATGTCAGTGATCGGCAAGAATGGATTTAAGGAATTGGCACAATTAAACCTGGATAAGGCTGAATTTGCAAAAAGTGTAATTGACAAGATCGAGGGCGTTGAGGTAAAGAGAAGCTCGCCGACATTCAATGAATTTACAGTTCATCTGCCTGTTGATGCGTCAATAGTTGTTGAGAGAATGATAGGCCGTGGTTTTGCCGCAGGGTTCCCTCTCGGCAGATATTATAAAGGTATGGAAAAATATATGATCATTGTTGTTACTGAAAAGCGGACCAAAGAAGAGATCCTGAATTACGCAAAAGCGTTAGAAGAAGTATTAAAGGTAAAGAATTAAAGGCTATATTCTATGCTATATGGTCTTTAGTCTATCGGAAGAGGGTTAAGTGGAATTAATTTTTGAGAAAAGTGTGGAAGGCAGAAGGGGGTTTTTAAATCCCTGTTTGGATGTTGATGTAAAGGCAAGCATCCCTTCTCATTTAAAAAGGGCAAAGGATTGTCAGTTCCCTCAGGTATCCGAGCTTGATGTCGTGCGCCATTTCACCAATCTTTCTAAGATGAATTATTCTGTTGATGCCAATTTCTATCCTCTTGGCTCCTGCACCATGAAATATAATCCGCGCTTTACTGAAAGTATTGCCTGCATGAAAGGCTTTACGGATGTTCATCCTTTATTGCCTCAGCTGAAAAAAGGGGAATTGTTGACCCAGGGGTCTTTGGAAGTCCTTTATGAGATGGACAGGCTTCTTTGCGAGATAACGGCAATGGACAGTTTTACTATGCAGCCTTTGGCGGGGGCGCACGGGGAATTAACCGGCTTAATGATGATGGCCGCGTACCATAAAGCTAAAGGCAATAACAAGAAATATATCATAGTCCCTGATTCGTCTCACGGGACCAATCCTGCAACAGCTGCAATTGCAGGATATGAAATAATATCGATCAATTCTGACAAGACCGGTGTTATGGATATTGAAGAATTAAAAAGCAAGTTAAGCGATGAAGTCGCGGGATTAATGCTAACGTGCCCCAATACCCACGGCATATTTAATTCTGATATCAAGAAGATCTCGGAAATGATACATGCTGTGGATGGCCTTATGTACTATGACGGTGCAAACCTTAATGCCGTGCTGGGAAGGTGCCGTCCCGGAGATATTGGTTTTGATGTCATGCACGTTAATCTCCATAAAACATTTGCAACTCCGCATGGCGGTGGCGGCCCGGGGTCCGGACCTGTTGGTGTAAATAAAAAGTTGATCCCGTTCTTACCTATTTCAAGAGTGATAAAAAACAGCAGCGGAAAATATGAATTAGATTATGATTATCCGGAATCTATAGGATATGTTGCGTCCTTTTATGGCAATTTTTCAATAATTCTCAGGGCTTATGCTTACATATTGTATTTAGGCAAGCAAGGGCTGATAGAGACAAGCAATAATGCGGTTTTGAACGCAAATTATTTAAAAGAGAGGCTAAAGGAACGTTTTGAATTAGCTTATGACAGGATATGTATGCATGAATCAGTTTTTTCCGCATCCAGACAAGTTGAGAACGGTGTCCATGCGACTGATATTGCAAAATTTCTTATAGACAAAGGTTGTCATCCGCCTACAATATATTTTCCTTTAACGGTAAAAGAAGCAATTATGATCGAGCCTACAGAAACTGAATCTAAGAAAGCAATGGATGAGTTTGTTGATGCAATGTTCGAGGCTGATGATCTTTCTAGAAAAAACCCAAAAGAATTCGCAGACCTTCCAAAAACAACCCCTGTTTCCAGGCCGGATGAAGTCAAGGCAGCCCGTGAATTAAATGCAAATTATTTTGCAGAATAGAATAGTCCCCTATTCTAAGAGATAAACAGTTTATGCTTTTTAAGAACATATCATTTAAAACCCCGGAAGAAAATATTTCTTATGATGAAGTGCTGTTTCATTTAGCAGAGAAAAATGATTCGCAGGAGGTCTTAAGGCTCTGGGAATCCCCTGATTATTTTGTTGTTTTGGGCCGTATAAGCAAAGAAGATGAAGATGTTAATTCTTTGAACGTAAAAAAAGATAATATTAAAGTTATAAGGCGGTCATCCGGTGGCGGTACGGTTTTGCAGGGAAAGGGATGCTTGAATTTTTCGCTAATTTTATCAAAGGATAAGCGCAAAGAGCTGTCAGATCTCAAAAGCTCATATCAATATATTCTAAACAAGGTTATTAATGTGCTAAAACGTCTTAATGTTGATGCAGTGTTTTATCCGATATCTGATATCGCAATTGCAGGCACAAGAATGAAAATATCAGGTAATGCGCAAAAAAGGGGCAGAAACTTTATTTTGCATCATGGAACGGTACTTTATGATCTTGATATAAAGAAGATAGAAGAATACCTTTTAGTCCCAAAGAATATGCCGGAATACAGGCAAAAAAGAAATCATGATGAGTTTGTCGCTAATATAAATATTTCTGCTTCGGATTTTGAAAGTGAAATTAAAAAAGAATTTGATGTTGACCAAGAAGAACATGGTATTACTCAAAAGGAAGATGCCTTGTTGAGGGTCTTAGTTGAAAAGAAGTTTTAATCAATCGTAAAAGATTAAATCTATCAATTATTTAAAGAAAATTATTTATTTTAATCAAATTGAGGATATAATCCTTAATAAGCTTCCCTATTATATATGTGTAAAAATATATTTTCATAAAGGCCATTTATAAATATGTCATTTTCATTTCCAAGAGCTCTTATCTTTTTACTAATCGCATTTGTTTTTACTTCCTGCAATGAACCAGACAAATACAAGAAATTCATTGATGAAATAGATGATATGCCTAAGAGCAGCAGGAAGGCTGTAACTAAAGATGATAAAAGCGCATATCAGGAGTATATCGCTTTTTTTGAAGAAGTTTACTCAACAATGCAGGAAAATTATTATCAGGAAGTAAGGCGCAGTGATTTTGACAGGTTCATCAAGCAATTTGATACGAAGATCTATAATAATTTAAAAGATTCGGGAAAATCTGATGATTATATCCGATGGCGCAGCGCCGCGTTTTTGGTTGAGTATTTAAGAACGGATGAAGATATTTTTTCCGCATTATATCCTCCAGAACCAGCTAAAGAATATGAAGAAACAGCTTTAGGAAAAAAGATTGATCTGGGCATAAAAGGCAATCTTGTTAATCTCGGGTATCTGGCAGCACAGGTAGAGCCGCGCTCTGATGCTTATATTAAAGGATTGAGAGAAGGGGATATTCTTACAAAACTGGATGATAAAGTTCTGCTGGAACTTGAAGAAAAAGAGATAAATGAATTGTTAACCCCTCTCATAGGAACAGTAGTGAATATAAGGTATCTTGAGGCTTCAACAATGGCAGAAAAAAATATCGAGGTAATGAGCAACGAATATTTTCGCCAGACAGTTTTTATGCGCCCGGTGAAAATACCCTATATATATTGTTTGGAGGTCCGAAAGTTCAACCGCAAAACATCGGATGACCTGTTGAGATTCTTGACCTTTTTCAGGCAGCATGGGCCTATTAATGGATTGATATTGGACTTAAGGGGCAATCCGGGCGGGCCGCCTTTAGCCGCAAGAGAGATCTCCTCGTTTTTTCTTCCTGGCGGTGACGATTTTGCTTATTTTCAGAAAAAAGGCAGCCCAAAGATGCTTTTGGATGTGCCAACTATCCCCAAAGAGTTTCATTATGACGGCCCAATGGTTATATTGATCGATAAAGATACCGGAAGCGCATCAGAATTGTTTTCTGGCATATTGCAAAAGCGCGGAAGAACGATCCTGATGGGGAAAAACTCTGCAGGTCAAGTAATGCTAAAGAGCATGTTTAATCTTAGTGACAATTCAATGGTCTTATTGGTTACAGGAAGGGGTTACCATCCCGACGGTTCTTATTTTAGTTTTGACGGTTTAACTCCGGATAAAGTTGTTGAAGATAACGAAGAAATTGATATTGTTGATTATGCAGCAACATATTTTGTATATATGAGCATGAAAAAATAATATTATGGGTATAAGCAAAAAAAAGATCTTAATTATTGTTCCTGCATATAATGAAGAAGGCAATATAAAGAGAACTGTTGAAGAATTGGCATCTTTGGGTGAAGATTATTCAATACTTGTTGTCAATGATGGTTCGAAAGATTCAACTTTTGAAAAAGCAAAACAAACTGAGGCAATTGTTGCATCGCTTCCTTACAATTTAGGAATAGGAGGGGCGGTTCAGACAGGTTTTAGGTATGCCAGAGATAAAGGATATGATATTGCTGTGCAATTTGATGGTGATGGACAGCATGATGCTTCATACATAAGCAAATTATTGGAGCCTGTTATCAGCGGAGAGGCTGATGTTTGCATAGGAAGCAGGTTCCTGCCCCCGTATTCAGATTATAGATCTTCATTTCTTCGTCGGATAGGTATTAATTTTTTTGCACACTTGATAAGTTTCCTTACATCTTACAAAGTTACAGACCCAACTAGCGGTTTTCGGGCTTTTAATAAAAGAATGATAAAGATATTCGCTCATTATTATCCGCATGACTTTCCTGAGCCGGAAGCAATATCAGTTTCTTCAAGATATGGGATGAAATTGAAAGAGATCCCTGTTAAGATGCGTAAAAGGGTATCAGGAAGCAGTTCGATCAGGTATTTATATACGCTTTATTACATGATAAAAGTTACATTTGCCATACTTCTCGATAAAATAAAAAATAAAAAGGGATATCTTTTATGAGCGCAAAACTTGTAGCTGTGTTTGTTTCGCTTTTCATTCTTTTTTTGATCATTGACCTGATACGCAGGGAAAAATTAACGTTCAAGTATGCCGTCGGATGGATAATTGCTTCCTTGCTTGGGATTACTTTTGCTGTTTGCGAAGGCCTTCTTGTAAAAGTCTCAAGATTTTTTGGATTTGAGCTTCCCAGCAACTTTATCTTTTTCTCTTTGATCGGTATTTTAACTCTCATGACGCTTCTCATGACGCTCTTTCTTTGCCAGCAGAATCGTCGTAATGATATTATCGCACAAAAAATCAGTTTGCTTGAATTAGAGATCTGTAAAAGTGATAAAAAAGATTTAACTGGAACAATTGATAAAAAATAATTTATGAATAAACAAATATTGCCTGATGAAAATGATTGGGATAATTTTTGGAAATTAGATTCAGCAAAAAGATTTACAAGGACCAGTTGGTCTAAAAAAAGAATATGCAGGATTCTTGACCTGTTTGTTGGAAAAGATAAAAAGGTTTTGGATGCGGGTTGCGGCAGCGGATTTTTTTCAAAATATTTTTGTGACAAGGGCGCAAAGGTTTTTTCTTTGGATTATTCAGATGAAGCGTTGCAGATCGCAAAGAGGATTACAAATGGAAAAACAGAAGTTCTGAAAAAAGATCTATTGTCGCCAAATATTTCTGCGGATATCCATGAAAAATTCGATCTGATATTCACTGATGGTTTGTTCGAGCATTTTTCAAGCGGTGAACAGGATATAATATTTAATAATTTGTTCTCAATGATCTCCTCCGAGGGTGTTATTGTTACATTTGTCCCTAACAAATTTTCGCCATGGGAATTGATCAGGCCGTTCTATATGCCGGGAATCAAAGAGGCGCCTTTTGTTTTAAGCGGGCTGGTTGAATTGAATGAACGTAATGGGGCAAAAATAATTTACAAGGGTGGCTTGAATGTTTTTCCTTTTGCGTTGTCACCGGACAATCTTTTCGGGCATTTGTTTGGGATGCTACTTTTTACAATTGCAAAAAAATGAAAGAAAAAAAAATAGTTAGCGTAGTTATTCCTGCCTTTAATTGTGAAAAAACAATTTCAAAAACCATACAAAGTGTTTTAGTCCAAAGTTATGGAAACCTTGAAATCATTATTGTTGATGATGGTTCAACGGATTCAACTGCAAAAATAATCTCAGGATTTAAAAGCGTAAGATATTTTTATCAGAAAAATTCAGGGCCTGCTTCAGCGCGTAATGCCGGAGCAATGAAGTCTAAAGGGGGCATTGTTTTTTTCACTGATTCTGATTGCATTGCGCATGCGGATTGGATAGAGACGGCTATGAAATGTTTTAATGATGAAGTTGCTGTCGTTGCGGGAAGTTATGGGATAGCCAATCAGGAAAGTTTATTGGCAGATTGTATTTTCGAGGAAATCAAATTCAGGCATACAAAACTAATGCCGAGATTCCCTAAAGCCTTTGGCAGTTATAACTTTGGTGTTAAAAAAAATGTTTTTGATGAAGTGGGTGGTTTTAACTCCGGTTATAGTTCAGCGAGCGGAGAGGATAATGACCTTAGCTATAAAATTTTAAAAGCCGGATATAAGATTCTTTTTGAAAAAAATGCCTTGGTGGACCATTATCATCCTGATAAATTCTGGAAATACATGAAAGAACAATTCAGGCATGGCTATTGGAGGGTCAAAATGTATGCTGATCACCCAAAGATGGCAAAGGGTGATGACTATACTTTTTGGAAGGATATTGTTGAAATACCAATTGCTTTTGTTTCAGTTGTCGCATTAATAGGCAGTGTTCTGTTGGGGGCAAGTTTTTTGCAGGGTTCGCTCTTTCTGATGATTTTATTGTTGGCAATAGAATTGGTTTTTGCTTTACTGATTATAAAAAATATTTTTGGAGCTATTTTCATGTCTTTTGTGATGTTCTTTAGGTCTTTTTCCAGAATGTTCGGTTTCATGTCGGGAATATTTCATTTTTTTCTTCAAAATGTCCACGAAAAAAGATAAATAGTGCTTGAAACGCAACTCCCTTGTGTTACAATTGGATAATAATTCAATCCTGATTCTTATTTATATCTTTATATTAATATATTAATTATATGGACAACCAAAATAATACAGTTGGTTATTATTCAATCCTTGGTTTTGAAAAAGAACCATTTGCTACGAGCCCGGACCCGGGCTTTTTTTATCCCACAAGACAACACGATATGGCCCTTACTAACTTGCTGATAGAGTTGCGTTTGCGCAGAGGCTTATCAGTTATTTTTGGTGATGTTGGAACAGGAAAAACGACCCTATCCAGAAAACTTCTTCATGAGTTAAATAAGCGCGGTGATATGATATTTCATATGATCCTTGATCCGGCTTTTACGAACGAGAGCCAGTTCCTGGTATCATTAGTTCGTAATTTCAGCATTCAGCTGCCCAAAGGGGTTGATGCCAAAGCCCTGGATGCTGTTGAACTAAGGGATTTTATTGAAAAATTTCTTATTAAGAAAACTATCGATGAAGACAGGACCATTATTTTAATAATTGATGAGGCCCAAAAGCTTGATTATTCAACTCTTGAGGCATTGAGGATACTTCTGAACTTTGAAACGAACGACCATAAGCTTATCCAGATAGTTTTGCTGGGGCAATTAGAGCTTTATTCAAAAGTCGTTAATATGAGCAATTTTATGGACAGGATAAGTTTTAAATTTACATTGAATCCTTTAGATGTTGTTGAAACAAAAGAACTGATTAATTTCAGGATCAGCACAGCAGGCTATAAAGGCGAAGCGAAATTGTTCTTGGATGAAGCCATTAGCGAAATTTACAGCAACACAAAAGGTTATCCAAGAAAAATTAATATGTTGTGCCATAAAGTGCTGAAAGAAATAGTTATGCAAGATCAGGAAATTGCTGATGCTGCTTTGGTTAAAGAGGTTATTGAAAAAGAACAGCAGTGGCGCTCGGCGACAAATTTAAATGATGCAAGTACTGTTGATGTTAAAAAAAAATAAGCAAAAAAAACAATTTTTATCTTGAAGTTATTTAATGACAATATAGAATTATATATATGATGGCTAATCCAAAAGAAACTGCTGAACAAAAATTGCTCAAGATGATTGAGGCTTCCGCCGGCCACTCTGCTTTGCCCGGACAGTCAAAGCAAAAAGTTGCTGAGAGGCGAAATGTGCTGGCATTGGTCAAGATAGGGAATCAGGTCCTTATCGTCGGTATTTTTGTGGTTTTATTCTTCCTCTTAGCAGAAGCTGCCTCTGGAACAAGGCTTTTGAGCAAGAAATTTAAGTTTGATGCTGTGAGAACATCCGGCCAAAGGACTTTTGGCAGTGATGATTCAATGCCGCCAGTCCAATCCATTTCATACTACTTAGCAGGCGTTAACAAAAGAAATATTTTTGTTCCATATGAAGAAAAGAAACCGAACGATGTTGTCGTTACCGAACAGAACCGTAAGATTGCTGAGGTTACCGCGAATCTTAGGTTGGTAGGGGTTTCTTGGCTCGACAGGATCGATACCGCTTCAGTCATGATCGAGGATACTGAAAAAAAGATTACTTACTTTTTACAAAAAGGTGAAAAGTTGGGCGATATAATTGTAAAAACCATTTATGCCGATAGCGCAGTGTTAGGCTATGAAAATGAGGAGACGACGATAAAATATGATAAATCACAAATGTAAATTAAATAAGCAAATCTTATCATTTGGTTTTTTGGCATTACTAATATTCGTTGCAGGTTTTACGGCGACATCAGTTCTCGCTGAGACCCCAAAGCCAATAGTCATCAATCAATATGAAGAGCCTATTTTCGATAGAATGGAAAGGGCCATAACTTTGGATGTCCGGGACATGAACATAGTTGACGTTATTAAGTTCCTTGCTTTAAAGGGAGAGTTCAATGTTGTTATAAGTCCGTCGGTGCAGGGAAGGTCGACGGTGCTTCTGAACAGTGTTACTGTAAAGAACGCCCTTGATATCGTTATCATATCAAATAACTTGGCTTATAAAATTGAAGGCAACATAGTCCAGATAATGAGCGCTATTGAATATGAGGCGATGTATGGAAAGAGATTTAGCGATAAAACTCAAGTACACATTGTAAGGCTCAAATATTCAAAGCCGAGCTATGTTTTAGCAACATTAGACAATATCAAAAGCAATGTCGGCAAGATCATAATTGATGAGGATACCGGTTCAGTCGTCATGATCGATACGGTAGAGGCCATTAAGGCAATGAAGACAGCACTTGAGGAGATAGAAGTCCCTCTGGAAACTTTTGTTTATACTCTTCAGTATGCAAGTGCTGACGAGGTTGCTGATAAGCTCAGGTCAAGGATCGATGCAAAATCTGTCGGATCAATTATGGCCGATATGAGGTCAAATCAGGTCATAGTTAGGGTTTTTCCTGACAGGCTAGAGGAAGTGAAAGGCATCATAGCGAAATTAGATGTGCAAACCAAAGAGGTTCTAGTTGACGCTAAGATCATGCAGGTTGTTATGAAGCCTGAATATGATGTGGGTATTGACTGGCAGCTTGATTTCCGTGATGCGCAAGATAAGAATTTACGAAAGATCACTTTTGAGAATAAATACCTGAATACAACCGGAATGTCCGGTAGCGATGAGCTTTATACGAATTTTGGACAGATCGCAGTCGGTGATTTTTCAGTTGATGCTTTTGAGATGACAATACGCGCTTTGGAAAAAGTCAGCGATACTAAAATATTGTCAAATCCCCAGCTTCTTGTAACAAACAAAGAGGAAGCAAAGATACATATTGGCGATACGGTCCCATATATAATTTCTACAACATCCGGTACTGGTGACAATGCGATCACAAGCGAAGATGTAAGATTTGTTGATGTTGGTTTGAAGCTGAACGTTATACCTATCATTAATGATGATGGATTCGTAACAATGAGATTAAGGCCAGAAATATCTACAGTGACTGCAACAGTGAATTCAGAAGGCGGAGGAATTCCACAGGTTAACAAAACTGAAGTTGAAACAACTGTTATGGTAAAAGATGGAAACACTATTATAATGGGCGGCCTGAAGAGAGATGATAAATCTCATACAAAAAAAGGTTTTCCAGTCTTGATGGACCTTCCTTTGTTCGGACCAATGTTCGGAAGGACATCCGACGAGTTTCAGCAGACGGAAATCGTAATTTTTATTACGCCTAGAATTATAAAGTCTCATGATGATTATGAAATGATCAAGGGCACAATAAAGCCGTTTAAAACATATAGCACAGATTAGTTTTACACATATATAAAAGAGAAAAAACAAACCCAAAGAGGCCCGAACTTATGTTAAAAAAATATTTAAAATCAAAAAAAGGATTTCTAGAAAGTTTAATTCTTCTTGCTTTGATTGTTTTCTTGCCTTTCAATTCAAGTGCTGATGATCCTGCGCAACTGGCGCTAAATGATTATGGCGATTCTTTTATTAAAGAGAAACAGGTTGTTGAGGTAAATGAAAGCCTGAAGAATGTTATTGAAGAAAATCAGATATTGCTAGATGAGAAAAACAAATTAGAGCTTGAAGTTCAAAGATTAAAAAAAGAAAACATTGATCATAAAAAAACTAAGCAGGAATTGTCTGAAGATCTTGAAAAAACAAGGAGCATTAACAGGCAATATTCAAAAGAGCTTAGCACTTTAGAGAGCAAGCTATCTGGCATGGCTGGTAACAACGAAGAACTTTCAGAAAAAAAAGATGGTTTAGCCCAGGACCTGAGAACTCAATCATCTTTGGCAGGACAAGAGGAAGTGTTGCTTTTGGCTTCTGTCAAGAATGAAGATGTTGTAGACCGGGAATCGAAAACAATTGATATTCTTTCAAAGATAGACGCTTTTTCTGAACAAGACGAAAGATTGAAGCTGGATTCTGCCAGGGCACATTACAACATGGGCAATATATATTTTCAAAAGGGTGATTATGAAATTGCTGTTAGGGAATATTATCAAGCTGTTACGTTAATGCCGGATGATCCTGATGCTCATTATAATTTAGCATTTGTCAGCGGTGAGTATTTAGGCGATCAAAAAACAGCATTAAAACATTATCAGATGTATCTGTATTTGAACCCTGGGGCAAAAGATGCGGCATTTGTTAGAGAAAAAATCTTAGAAGCGAAATTGGTTTTGAAAAGTGTTGTTGATTCACCATTAAAACAAGATGAATAAAATAATAACGGTTATAGTTTTTAACCTGTTGGCATAATAAGAAATCGGTTGGTATTAAAAAATAATAAAAGTTAGGTAGATTAGGTGTAATTTGCCCCGTTAGGGATTCTATACTCTTTTCTATTATATTATTTATTATATATTTAAAACAAAATTTCAGTATAAACATATATGCAAAGAGGCAAAATGAGCGACAAGATAAGGATCTCAAAAAATAAAAAAATATTTATTTTTCTTATTGCTTCTATTCTGGTTTCGTTAAGTTTCTCTGCGACAGAATCATTTTCCAATAATTTAAAGATAGCTAATGTTTCACTTGAAGGAAGAAATCCATCTTCAAACAGTGTTACCGTCGAGTTTGATATATCCTGGGACAATTCTTGGCAAACCAAAATCAATCATGATGCCGTATGGGTAACTGTACGGTTAAATGATCCTGCCGTAGTACCAACCGATAAAAAATTATGCCAAATGAAGGAAAGCGGGACAAATCCAACGGGAACTCTAATAGACTCTGATTCGGGATTAGAAATAGTGATCCCTCAAGACAAAATGGGTGCTTTTATCAAGCTTGATTCTTATGGAAAGAAAAACACAGCAGAAGCTTCTGATGTCGAATTAATGATTGATTATGGGAGTTGTGGACTTGATGATAGCAATAGTGCTGCTGTAAGCGTTATGGGGATCGAAATGGTTTTTGTACCCGAAGGTGCTTTTTATGCCGGAGACAATGATACAAGCACTGCTTCTTTAGATCAAGGTTCTGCTGATTCTGACCCCTGGCATATTGCCAGTGAATCAGCTATCAGTGTTTCTAACCCAGCTTCAGATGGATATCGTTATGTTTCCGCTGGAAATTCCGGTGAGGGATCAACGGGCTCTTCATTCACGCTTCCATCATCATATCCAAAAGGATATGGATCTTTTTATGTAATGAAATATGAAATAACCGAAGAACAGTGGGTTGCTTTTGCCAATTCTTTGCCCTCTTCTGCAGCCAGGGCAAACCGTGATATTACAAACTCAAGTCATAAAAACAGTGATTCAGTCATAAATAGAAATACGATCAGCTGTTCGGGTTCAAATGTGACCTGTTCAACTCAAAGGCCTGCTAGGGCGGTAAGTTATCTTACTTGGATGGACCTGGCTGCTTTTCTTGACTGGGCAGCGTTAAGGCCTATGACTGAATTAGAATACGAGAAAATGTCAAGAGGGCCTGTTCTTCCTGTCGAAGGAGAATATGCATGGGGCTCAATAAATATTACAAGCGCAACAGCTTTATCTTCAGGAAATGAAGACGGCACGGAAGTTGTAACAAATTCCGGGGCAAATGCACAATATGGCACGGTTATTTTGACAGGCGGCGATTCTGTAAATGGGTCCGGATATGATCAGGGTCCTTTAAGAGCCGGGATATTTGCAACAAGTTCATCAGATAGGGAAGGTTCCGGAGCAGGATATTACGGAGTGCTTGAACTTTCAGGAAACTTAAGTGAAAGAGTTGTAACTATCGGAAATGCTGCAGGACGTAATTTTGTAGAAACCCATGGCGATGGCGTTTTATCAACTGTTTCCGGATATGAGGGAAATGCCACTAATGCAGACTGGCCCGGAATAGATGCTTTGCCTTCACGAGGCGTAACATCGGCAGAAGGCTCAGGCTCCAAGGGTGGAGCCTGGAACAGTGCAAGCTCAAGTTTAAGGATTTCTGATCGGGGTGATGCTGCAAATGCATCAACAAGTGCTACTGGCTATGCCGGCGGCCGAGGAGTTAGATCGTATGACAGTAACTAAAATGAGATCAAAAAAAGAATATATGTCCGGTTTTAGATCATTTTTTATTTTAATTTTTATGGTAGCGTTTTCTCTGATCACGACAAGCGCAAATGCCAATGGCCTTGCAATTGATAATTTCGAAGCATATGGCATAGATACTTCCACGGACAGGATCACTTATACTTGTGATATTTCCTGGAACAATAGCTGGAGAAATACAACTAACTACGATGCTGTTTGGGTATTCCTAAAATATTCAACTGACGGAGGCGTTACCTGGTCCCATGCAAGTATGGGGGCAAGTGGTGTTAATCCTAATGGGTTCACGGTTCCTTATAATTTTGAGATCGTTGTTCCTTCCGATGAAAAAGGATTTTTCTTACAGAGGACAGACCTTAGTCTGGGAACAGTAATCGCAGAAGGCCTTCGATTTGTTTGGGATTATGGCCAAGATGGATTGTCTGATGCGGTTGCAGAAGCTTCAAATACGGTGAACAAGATATTCGGTATTGAAATGGTATATATCCCTCAGGGAGCTTATTATCTTGGAGATGGGACCAGTTCATCAGATTACCGCTTTATACAAGGAAGCGCTGATGATGAGCCATGGTACATAGATAGTGAGAATGCAATTAACACTACTGCTGCTGCAGGAAACGGGTATTATTATCAAAGTTCCGGAGCTGCTGGAGAAAGTGCCACTGGAGATGTTTTTTTGATCCCGGCATCTTTTCCAAAAGGTTTTAAATCAGTTTATGCTATGAAATATGAATTGACCGAAGGGCAATGGGTAGGTTTTTTCAATACATTGTCTTTAGCTGCAAAAACAAAAAGGGATATCACTTCTGCATCCGCAGGAGGAAAAAATTCTGATTCAGTTGTGGACAGAAATACTGTCGTGTGGGATTCATCTGACCCGAAAAAGGATGCAACTACCCAAAGGGTCGACCGCCCAGTTACATATATTTCCTGGACAGATATGGCAGCTTATGCAGATTGGGCCGCACTAAGGCCAATGACGGAACTTGAGTATGAAAAAATCGCAAGAGGAAAAGATGTTTTTCCGGTGGCTAATGAATTCAGCTGGGGAACGGCTTCATCAAATGATGCACAGGCTGGCGAGATATATCCAAGCGGCAGTGACGAGGATGGCACGGAACAGATATATGACGGTTCATCAAATTTGAACCGCAATAGTTTAGGCTGGAGTTCCGGTGACGGCAGGGTCGGCGGGCCGGCAGCTGGACAAAAGGGGCCGCTACGTGCAGGTATTTTTGCAGAGAGTTCAACAAGCCGTACAACAAGCGGTGCAAGCTATTACGGTGTTCTGGAATTGTCAGGCAATTTAAGCGAGATGGTAATTACAGTCGGAAGAAGCCAAGGCAGACAATTTCAGGGAACTCATGGCGACGGTAATTTATCAACAACTTCTGGATATGAAGGGAATGCAACAAATATTGATTGGGCGGGAATTGATCCGACAGATTCTTCACTTGGCGTTACAGGCACGGTCGGCTCAGGTTATAGAGGCGGTAATTTTCAATCATCAAGTATCAGGGATTTTCAGGTCTCAACACGTACAAATGCTGCAAGGGATGCGGATAGTTTGGGTTATAGTCAAAGATATGATGCTTCATCAGGTATTTTTCAGGGTGGCCGTTTAGTCAGAACTGCCCCGTAATTTTAATTTGCGATTAATTAATAATTGATTGTTTGTAGTAATTCTTGCATGATACACAATAGAAAATCGAAAACTAAAACAATATTCCACAAAAGTATATCTCTTTTGATTGCTTTCATGATGGTATTTGCGCAAGTTCCCTATGTTGCACTTGCCCAGTACACTGGTGGAAGCTATGGCGGTGACGAAGAATCATCGCTAAAGGGAGGGGTATATACAGGTGGTTCTCAAACCGGGACAGCAGTTTCTTCGTCTGCTACCGGCTCACTTGCACATGGTGCTGCAACTCAATTGGTTTTCACACAAATACCTTCCGCTTCAAAACATGGCAACAAATTTGAACGCCAGCCTAAAGTTGAGATCCGCGATGACAACAATAATTTAATTACTACCGATAACTCTACTCAGGTTTCATTAGCTTTATTCAATAATCCTGGTGCAGGCGAATTAAGAGGAACAACTACTGTTACGGTTTCCGGTGGCGTTGCTACATATACCGATCTTGAAGTGACCAAAGCGGCTGAAATGTATACATTGATTGCAACCGCATCAGGTGTTACATCAGCGCTTTCAGGTTCATTTGATGTCTTCCCGGGGACCGGTGTAAAGATAGCCGCTGTTTGGGATGAAACTGCGGATGCCTACACTATTTTTACATGGCTTGAAATGGATAACCAAAGACAGGATCTGGATGCAAGTGATCTTTGCGACAATTCTACCATCTATAATGCAAGTGCCGGATCGGTGGATGTCATAACTTTTGGTACTGATGGTTCTAACAGAATTCCTGATGCAACTAGAGATTATTGTGAGTCTGCGCCGTGGACACCTACTGCAGATGAGAAAGATGATTCTTTCTTTATTGACGTTTCAATCTATTGGGATGGAAGCGGTTGGTATCAAACATATGCCCCTCTTGCTTTATTAAAGCCTGCACTTTCAGATCTTGCTAATGTCAATTGGGATCTTCTAGCCGCAATAAAAGCCAAAACAGATACCATTAATTGGGAAGATATTGCAGAGATTAAGGCGAAAACAGATACGATTAATTGGGCTGACGTTTCTGTTTTAGTCTCTGATGTAACTGATATGAAAGCAAATCTGGACCTTGTCAACTGGTCAGATCTTCAGACAATGACTGAGGCCCATATTGACTGGGCTGATTTCCAATCTTTGACTGCTGCAGGAATTAACTGGACGGATATTAATCTTTTCTCAAAAGCAGGGATCAACTGGACAGATTTTGCCTCAATGACCGCAAAGGGCATCAACTGGGCAGAAATAGGTGTTTTATCGGAAGCGGGAATCAACTGGACGGATATAGATATTCTGACAAAAGCAGGAGTTAACTGGTCTGATGTTGCCGCTCTTACAAGAGCTAACGTTAACTGGTTAGATATATCAAATTTATCTCAGCTGGGAGTCAACTGGGATAATCTTGATTATCTTACAAAGGCGGGAGTCAACTGGGATGATTTGGCATACATGACCGGTTCGGGAACTAATTGGACTTCATACATTAACTGGGATGATCTTGCTACATTATCAAATGCAGGTGTTAATTGGACCGACCTAAATGCTATGACTAGAGCCGGCGTTAACTGGGATGGCCTTAAGGAAATGAGCGAGTCTCATGTTAACTGGACAGACCTTTATACGATGACTGTTGCAGGGATTAACTGGACAGATATCGGCATGATGAGCCAAACAGGAATAAATTGGTCAGATCTTAATGCATTAAGCAGAACAGGAATTAATTGGGCAGACATTCAGGTTTTAAGTAAACAAGGGATCAACTGGGCAAATATAGACGTAATGGCTGGCCTAAACATTAACTGGGCAGATATAAAAGTACTCTCTGAAACCGGTATTAACTGGACTGAAATCGAAAATATCAGCAAGACAGGAATTAATTGGGCGGATATAGATTTTATGTCTAATCTTGGAATTAACTGGAATAACATAGATGAGTTAAGCAAGACAGGAATTAACTGGACAGATATAGATGTATTAACAAAAGCAGGGATCAATTGGGCTAATGTTGGAGACTTGACTGAGAAGGGAATTAACTGGGCAGATGTTTATGCCCTCAGTATTACAGGAGTGAACTGGTCAGATATTGATACCATGAGCAAAGCCGGAGTTAATTGGGAGAATATCGGCACCTTATCAAGTGCCGGAGTCAATTGGGCTGATATTGAATTGATGTCCAAGACAGGTTTGAACTGGGATAATATCAATGACCTTTCGACGACAGGCATCAACTGGGTAAATATTTCTGAGATGAGCAAGAATGGAATTAATTGGTCTGACATTCAGGCTTTAAGTGAACAGGGTATTAATTGGAGCAATGTTGACGACCTCAGTAAAACAGGAGTTAACTGGACTGATGTTGAGGTTTTGACCAAAGCAGGTGTTAATTGGATCAACATCGGTACAATGACAACAGCCGGCGTAAATTGGGCTGACATAAATGTTTTGAGCAGAACAGGTGTCAATTGGGCTGGAATCAGTTTTATATCGCAAGCTGGGATCAATTGGGACAGTTTTGACGATATGACATCTATCGGTATAAATTGGTCAGATTTGAGAGTTCTTAGCGAGTCGGGCGTTAACTGGAGCGGGCTGGATGAATTATCAAGGGCTGGTGTTAACTGGTCAAATATTGATGACCTAAGCAAGAATAATATTAACTGGGCGGCACTGAATACAATGTCGCAAGCTAATGTTAATTGGGACAATTTATCAAGTATGTCTTCAGCAGGGATCAACTGGAGCGACATTTCGGTTATGAGTAAAAGTGGCGTTAACTGGACTGATCTTCAGGTCTTTAGTGAAATGGGAATAAATTGGGATAAGATCGTTCTTATTAGTGAAACAGGGATTAACTGGAGTGATCTTGGAGTTCTCTCAAAAGCAAATGTCAACTGGACAGATATAACTGTAATGTCAAAAGCCCAGGTCAATTGGTCTGATCTAAATACTATGTCCATGTTGGGAGTAAATTGGGCTGACCTTAATTATATGTCTGGCGTTGGTGTCAATTGGAACAATCTGCAGGACCTTACTCAGTCTGCCGTCAATTGGGCGGATATCGATATTATGAGCAAGGCAGGGATCAACTGGGCAAATGTCGGGGATATGAGCACATCTGTCAATTGGTCCGATATTGAAATACTTACCAAGCAGGGAATCAATTGGGCAGAGATTGAAGCTCTGAGTAAACAGGGTGTTAATTGGAGCGATGTCGAAGTTTTCAGTAAAGCTCAAATAAACTGGGCAGATATTGAGACGATGTCTAAAACAAATATTAATTGGACAGACCTATACGTTATGACAGTTGCTGGTGTTAACTGGGAAAACCTTGGCCAGATGAGCGAGAATGTTAACTGGGCTAATATTGGTGATTTGAGTAAATCAAATGTTAACTGGTCGGACATGGATGCTATGTCTAAAGCAGGTGTTAACTGGACTAATTTGGCAGAAATGTCACAAGGTGTAAACTGGGCAAATATTAATGAATTATCTTTTTCTAATGTTAACTGGGATGATTTGCAGAATATGTCAGAGTCCGGAGTTAATTGGGCAAATATTGGCGCTATGAACATGGCAGCAATTAATTGGACTGATTTGCAGGTTATGACTAAAGCACATGTTAATTGGACAGGCCTAACTGTTATGACAGAGGCAGGAGTTAATTGGGCTGATGTTAATGTTTTCACTGAGCTAGGTATAAATTGGGCGAACATTAATTCTATGAGTAAAGCTGGTGTTAATTGGGATGATCTGGTTGTTCTTTCCGAAGCAGGTATTAACTGGAGTGATTTTGATGATATGACAAGGGGTATAAATTGGTCTGATCTGGAGGTTTTAAGCAAGCAAGGTGTTAATTGGACTGATATTGAGGTTTTAAGTAAGCAGGGAGTTAATTGGCTTGATATTGAGGTTTTGAGCAAAACAAATATTAATTGGGCAGATATTGAAGTAATGTCCAAAGCACAGGTGAATTGGGCAGATCTAAATTCGATGTCAATGCTAGGTGTAAATTGGGCAGACCTGAACTATATGTCCGGCATAGGAGTAAACTGGGCGAATATTGAAGATATGAGTAAATCCGGAGTTAACTGGTCAGATGTGGAGGTTATGTCAAAGGCTGGTGTTAACTGGATTAATTTTGGAGATATGACTACTAAGGGTGTTAACTGGAGTAATGTTAGCGATATGAGCCAGACAAATATCAACTGGCAGAATCTTGACGAAATGACAAAGTCAGGAATTAATTGGTTGAATATTGGCGATATGAACAGTAATGGTGTTAACTGGGCTGATATGAAAATATTTAGTGAGTCTGGAATAAATTGGACAGATTTTAGGGTTTTAAGTGAAACTGGTGTAAATTGGGCGGAGATCGATGTTCTTAGTAAAGCACAAGTGAACTGGTTAGACCTTGGCGTTATGACAGTCCAAGGAATTAACTGGGCAGACATTGAAGTTTTAAGCAAACAAGGTGTTAACTGGGATGATGTTGAAGTATTTTCTAAAGCCGGGATAAATTGGGCTAACTTTGGTGATATGACTACAAATGGTGTTAACTGGTCTGATATTGAAGTAATGTCTAAAGCACAGGTAAATTGGGCTGATCTAAATTCAATGTCCATGCTTGGTGTGAACTGGGCAGATTTGAATTATATGTCAGGCATAGGAGTTAATTGGTCTGATATTGAAGTGATGAGCAAGACCGGAATAAATTGGTCTAACATTGATGATATGAGTTCTTTAGGTGTGAATTGGGCAGATATCAATGTTCTATCAAAGACCGGAATCAATTGGGCAGAGATCGATGTTATGAGTAAAGCAGGTGTCAACTGGTCTGATATTGAAGTGTTGAGCAAGGCGCAGATCAATTGGGATAATATTGATGATATGAGCGCAGGTATTAACTGGGAGGGTATTAGAGAGCTTAGTGAGACTGGTATAAATTGGATCGGTATTGAAACTATGTCAAAATCGAACGTAAACTGGACTGATCTAAGCGACCTAAGTACTAACGGTGTTAACTGGACAAATATCAAAGATCTAAGTGAAACAGGTATTAATTGGGCCAATCTAGATGAACTTTCGAAAGCGAATGTTAATTGGGAGAATTTGGATGAACTTACCAGGGGAGGTATTAATTGGGCCAACTTTGGAGATATGACGGATGCAATAGTTAACTGGACAGATGTCAGAGTGTTGAGCGAGGCAGGTATTAACTGGGCTGATTTTCATGTATTGACTGAGGCTGGAGTTAACTGGATAAATGTCGGAGATATGACTCAAGCAGGAGTTAACTGGTCTGATGTTAGGGTGCTAAGTGAAACCGGGGTAAATTGGTCAGACATTAATGTTTTAAGCAAAGCAGGAGTTAACTGGTCTGATATTGATATCATGTCAAAAGCAGGAGTTAATTGGATAAATGTCGGCGATATGACAAACGCCGGAGTTAACTGGTCAGATATCAGAGTTTTGAGTGAAACTGGTGTTAATTGGGATGACTTAGACGTTCTTAGCAAAGCAGGGATAAATTGGGCAAATGTCGGAGATATGACCAAGAATGGAGTTAATTGGTCTGATATTAGAGTACTTAGCGAAGCAGGTGTAAATTGGGAAGATCTTGATGTGTTAAGTAAAGCTGGGATCAACTGGGCAGATATAGATGTGCTTACTAAAGCAGGTATCAACTGGGCAAATGTTGGTGATATGACCAATAATGGAGTTAACTGGGCTGATCTTACTGTAATGACTGAAGCAAATGTAAATTGGTCGAATTTTGCAGATATGACCAAGTCCGGAGTTAACTGGGCAAATATTGGTGACATGGCTTTAGGTGTAAATTGGGCTAATATAAAAGAGTTGAGTGAGACAGGAGTTAACTGGGCAGGTCTGGAAATAATGTCTGAAGCTGGAGTAAATTGGTCAGATTTAACAATAATGACTGAAGCAGGGGTTAATTGGGCTGATATTGATGTTTTAAGTAAAGCGCAAGTTAACTGGGCGGATATTGATGTAATGACAAAGGCCGGAATCAATTGGGCTGATATGGAAGCTAAGAGTAAAGCCGGAGTAAATTGGGCAAACATTGGTGATATGAGTTCACAGGGTGTTAACTGGTCAGATATTAGAGTAATGAGTGAGACTGGAGTGAATTGGGATGGACTTGGTGATTTAACTAGATCGGGAGTTAATTGGACGAATCTTGGAGACTTAAGTTCAAATGGAGTTAATTGGACAAATATTAAGGTACTAAGTGAGGCAGGAATTAATTGGTCTGATCTTGATGTAATGGCAAGTCAGGGGGTTAACTGGAGCGACCTGCGGGTTTTAACTGAAGCTGGAATCAATTGGGGTAATGTTAGTGATATGAGTGCAAATGGTGTCAATTGGGCAGACATTAGAGTTCTTAGTGAAACTGGAGT